>Ga0164241_10000222_pt1 | contig 135090 bp, 118 predicted proteins | sample OricomyardsoilBY_FD_108780 | JGI IMG/M metagenome (GOLD analysis project Ga0164241, IMG submission 108780) | Backyard soil microbial communities from Emeryville, California, USA - Original compost - Back yard soil (BY) | ecosystem: Environmental > Terrestrial > Soil > Unclassified | place... | reverse complement strand
TGGCGAGAGCAGATCACGATCGCCGGAGTAGCCACGACACAGGAACCGGCGAGGCCGGCGCCCGCTGTTCGAACGATCGCGAGGGACGCCAAACCCATCAGCCGCCAGCGGCAGCGAAAAAAAGAAGCAGCAGCCCACGCAGCAGCTCAGGTCACCCCGGAGACCTAAATCTCCAACCCGTACGGAGGCCCCCCAGCTGCCAGCGAAAAAGAAGCAGCAGCCCACGCAGCAGCTCAGGTCACCCCGGAGACCTAAATCTCCAAAGCGACACCAAGCACCCAACTGCTGCTCCCAATGTCGAGCACCTTCGCGGAGCCAAACCCATCCAGCTGCGGCCGGAACCACTCGGCGAAGATGTACGAGTTGTTGATGCCGGTGATGCCATCGGCGGTGACGGCGTCGTCTTCGTCCAGCACGTCGAGCAGGAACATGCCGCCGAGCGCGTAGGTGAGCCCGTACGAGGCCCCACGGCCCTTCTTGCCATCGGCGGACTCGGCGGTGAGCTTACCGTCCGACGACCACCATAGGCCGTAGCCGAAGCCGAGCTTGGCGTAGGGCACGAGCGGGATTTTCAGGTCGCGGCTGATCACGTCGGCCCGCACCACGCCCACCAGGTACATGGGCATGATGTTCAGGCGCGTGGTGGTGCCGGACAGCTCGCCGTTGCTGGCAAAGCGCGCCTTGGACGAAAATTTGGTGTAACCCCAGCCGATGCCGGGCGCGAGGGTGCCAAAATGGGGGATGCGCAGGAGCTGCCAGTCGGCTTCGGCGCCGAACATGTAGCGGCTGTCGTTACCGAAGGTGCTTTGGAACGGGGTGCCGCTGAGCCCGCTGTCGACCTGCGGCTGGTAGCGCCCGAAGCGCAGCTCGAACGCGGCCTCTTGCTTGGATTCGGACTGGGTGCCGCGTTGAGCGCCGTACCCCCCGAACTCGTCGGTGCCTTGGGCGTGTGCCGGCAGGCTGGCAAACAGCGCCGCCACGGCAGGGGCCAGGGCGAGGAGTCGCCGAGCGCGCTTGCTCATTTGCGCCTCCGCCAGAACGCGCAGGCGGTCAGTAGCAGGCCCGCCCCCGTCCACAGAGCGTCGCGGTGCGCCGGCGCGAAGCTGCAGAAGCCACCACCGGCTTGGCCGCCGGCCTTGGTGTAGGCCTCGTAGAAGCCGGTCACGTCGCGGGGGGTGCCGCAGGCCAGGCCCGAGAGCACGCCGATGTTGTTGGCGCTGTCTTCGGTCGCGACCGCCACGGCGTACTCGGTTTCGTTCGTCAACGTGGGCTCGGTGTCTCCGCTGCTCGAGGTCAGGGCGCCAATGGTGCCGCACTCGATGGCGCCCTCCCGGGGTGGCTCGCCCGGAACCAAAATGCTCGAGGTGCACGAAGGGTCGAGCGTCTCTGGAATGGAGGTAGTGCCGCCGGAGCTCGAGGTGCCGGCGACGCCCGAGGTGCCCGCGCTCGCGTCGGTGCCGGCGCCGCCCGTTGCGACGTCGGCTCCCGCGCCGCCCACGACCGCGTCGGTTCCGCCGGTGGCTCCGGTTCCGGCGGTATCGGTGCCGGTGGCGTCGCTGCCGGCAGTGCCGCTGCTGCCGCCAGCGCTGTTCACCGGCGCGCTGCCTTTCAGGCTGCAGTAGAAGTGATAGTTCAGCAGGTTCGTTTCGCCGGATGGCGGCGTGAAGTGGGTGCTGAGCGCCCTGTCACCCGCGTCGGCCCTGAGATTGCTGGGCGGAGGGGGCGCGACGATGTCGTAGCTGAACGCCCACGGCGTGGATGTCGCGAGCGACGCGAAGTTATTTTGATCGTAGATCACGAAATACAGCGAGCGGTTTTGCTTACCAGCGCCCTGCGGCGTGTCGCACGCGTCGATGCCTACGTCCGCGGTTTGGCCGTAGGCTTTGACCATCTCTTGGAAGTTCAACTCGATGCGCGTCTCTGCCGTGGAGCCGACCTTCACGCGCGCGCAAGTGGTGGTCGCCGTGTTGTTGCGGTTGTCCTTGCTCTCGCAGCCGGCGCCGCTCCAGACCTCGAACACGCCGTTGTTCGTACCGAGGCCGGTCACCTTGTACGAGAAGCTGGCCGTCGCTCCGTCGAGACAATCTTTACGGTTCAGGAAGTTGATCGGCCGATCCTCGGCGCGCTTCGTCCAGGTGGGCGGGCTTAGCGTGAAGGTTCCGGCGGCGTAAGCGGGGGCGGCGGATAGACCGAGCCCAACCAGGCAGAGCGAGGCGACCAAGAGGCGAAAGAAACGCATGCGGACGAGGCTTTATGAGCACACGGCGTGCCACGCCGCAATCGTGGCGCGCAGGCAGCCCAAAGGGCCGTTGGGCCGCGCTTTCTCCGCCGCGCTCCGGGGAGTGTTGCGCCAGCTTGGCGAGGCTGGTGGAGCCGCTGACAAACTGTCAGAGCCGAACGTCGACGTGCTGCTGGCGCTTGAGGTTGTCGAGCCAGAGCCGGCGAGCCTGCGCCATCTTGTCCATGTAGACGCGCTCGCTCAGGTCGCGCTTGGCCGACTCGAAGTCGGGCAAGTTGGACGGATCGCGCTCGAGGACCTTGAGGATGACGAAGTCGGCGCCGCTGCGGAACGGCCGCGAGACCTGGCCAACCGAGAGCGCGGCGGCGTTACGGGCCAGATCGGGCGGGAGCACGCTGGGCTGCACCTTGTTCATTGCCCCGCCATTGCCGCGCGAGGTGCCGTCTTCCGAAAGGGCCCGGGCCACCGCTCCGAAGTCTTCGTGATGGGTGCGCTCGAAGGCCGCGTCCACCAGCTGGCGCGCCTCGGCGGCGGAGTGGTTGCTGCCGCGGATCACGATCCACGCCAAGCGAACGCCCAGCTGCGCGCGCTCTTCGGCTTCGATTTTCTGGAAGGCAGCGCGCAGATCTTCTTCCGTGATGCGGATGCGGCCCTGCAGGCGCACGTTGAGCAGCTTTGCTTCCAGCAGCTGGCGGCGCAGCTCTTCGCGGTATTTCGACTCGGGCATGCCGGCGCGCGCGGCCTCGCCCAGCACCTGCTCGACCGTCATTTTGTTTTGGGTCGCGACGCGCTTGAGAGCCTCGTCGATTTCGGTCGGGGTGATGGTGACCTTGGCCTGGGCGGCCGCCTTCTCCATCAGCTCTTCATCGACGATCTTCTGCAGGACCGCTTTGTAGACTTGCGAGATGGCCGCGTTGCGCTGGGCGCCGGCGGGCACGCTTTGCTGAACCTGCAACATGAACGGCTCGGCGCGGCGCCGCAGATCACTCAAGAGGATGGCGCGCTCGCCCACCGTAGCGACGATGCGCTCGACCACTGTCGCTTGCGCGGTGGCGGCGAGGAGCATGCCCCCGAGAAGAATCGGGGCAATCAGGCGCGGGAGCGAGGGTCGGAGAGCCAAGGGCGGAGGGTCATAGCACTCCCGGCTTGACTATGGACCCCGTTTGGCGATGCTGTCCGGGCATGGGGCGTTTGGCTTTGCGCGCTGGGCTACGGACGTTCCTGGGGGCCAGCGTGCTTTCGCTCTGGGGAGCGCCCTCGTTAGCCCAGGTACCCGCCGCGCCGGCCCCGCTGCCAGCGCCGGCCGCGAGCGCGCAGGTTAGCGCCCCAGCGCCATCAGCGTTGCCCGCACCGGCCGCCGAGCCCGCTCCCGCTCCCGCTCCCGCTCCCGCTCCCGCTCCCGCTCCCGCTCCCGCTCCCCCTCCCGCTCCCGCGGCGCTGCCGGCTCGCCAGACGGCGTCACCTCCGCCGCTCGACCCACCGCCTCCGGCGGCTTCGCCGTCGCGCCCGGCGTTTCTGCATGCGGTCGAAGAGCAAGGGCCGAGCGAACGAGCAGAGTCTTCAGCGCCGGCGGTCGAGGCGGCGCGAGCGGTGCCCGAAGACTTCGTGCTCAGCTCGTCTCCGTGGGTCGACTTCACGCTGACGAGCTTTCACCTGGAGGATCGCACCGGCAATTTCTTGAACCTGGGCGTGCAAATGGGCGCCTACGTGTTCGAGCGCCTGCGCGTAGCGGTGCGCCTGGTGACCCCGCTCGAAGACGTGAGCGACGGGTACTCCGTCTTTGCGGGCACGCAGTCCAACGGCTCGCAGCGGTTCCGGCGCGTCGAGGCGCGGTCCATGACGATGCTGTACGGGGCCTCGCTGGGCCTCCTGATCACGAACTCGAAGACGTTCGCCTTCGGCCCGAGCGTGGAGCTGCAGCGCACCGACGTCGAAGCGTACGGCACGGCGCTGTCGCTCGGCTTGCCGTTCGAGTGGACGACCCGGAAAAACCTGCGCATTGGCTTCGAATTCGCGCTCGGCCACGCCTTCGGCGGTAGCGTGAGAGACGCCTGCTTCGACACCTCCGGCAGCTCTTGCGGCATGCGTGTCGTCGATCGCCCATCCGGCACCTCCGTGCTCTTCCAGTATTCCATGGGCTGGTCCCTGGGCCGCCTCTAACCGGGCACGCGAGCGCGCTTGCGCGCGAGCTGGATCACCTCGACCCGACCTTGGCACGCCCAGATCACGATCGGAAAAGAGAGGCGAGTCGAAAACCCGGCGAGGCCGGGCGCAAAACCCGTGGTCAAACCCGAGAGGGACGCAAGGCGCTGGGGCCGCCGAGGTGAAACCCAAAACGCTTGCGCGCGAGCTGGATCACCTCCACCCGACCTTGGCACGCCCAGATCACGATCGGAGAAGAGAGGCGAGTCGAAAACCCGGCGAGGCCGGGCGCAAAACCCGTGGTCAAACCCGAGAGGGACGCAAGGCACAGGGGCCGCCGAGGTGAAACCAAAACCCAGCCGTGAAACCCAAAACGAAACCCAAACCAGCACGAAACTACATCGTCATGTCGGGGCGGCTGGCCGTCGTCACGAAGAAGTTGCGTGGCCAGTGGCGGTAGTAGTCGGCCTTGAAGACGGGGGTACCGTCTTGCGGATCCACGTCGTCGCTCAGGCGGCCGAGGACGCGGACCAACGACCCGCGGTTGACGCTCTTTGCGCCGATGTCGTCGGCGGGGGAGAGCTTGATGAGCGCGTGAACGATCGCGAACTCGTGCTCGCCCACGGTGACGCGGCACGTCTCTTCGTCCAGCGCTTCGCACAGGTTGCGCACTTCCAGCGTCCGCACGCTGAGCGTCAAATAGGCCATGCCAGCCGGACCCTCCGTCCGTTTATTGACGACGCCGAAGACGCTGACCTTGCGCTTCTTCCACTCCGCCTTGTCGCGCTCGGCCATGACCGGATCGTAGTCGTGCGCGCCCTCTGCGGCGTCGGCTTCGCCGCTCAACGGCGCATACGTGCGGCTGTAGCCGTAGGGGCCGGCGGAGCTACAAGCGGAGACGAGCAGGAGCGTGAACGCGGTCAGCCAAGAGCGCATGCACCGCGGACTATCACGACCGAAAGCGATTCGGAAGGGTGGGGCCAAAGCTGGCCGCGAAGCGACTCCGTTCTTTACATGCGCTCGGGGGCTTCGATGCCCAAGAGCGACATGCCTTGCACCAGCACGCGGCCGGTAAGCTCCGTCAGCGCGATGCGTGAGGCGCGTACGTCGGGCGGAACGTCGTCTTTCAGCACCGGGCACTCGACCCAGAACGACGCGAAAGCGCTAGCAACCTCGTACAGGTACGAGCATAGCTTGTGAGGCTCGAGCGCGACCACGACCGCTTCGACCGCTTCGCCAAAACCGGTCAAGAGTAGTGCCAGCGCACGTTCACGATCGTGCTGGATTCGCAGCTTCGTGCCGTCGATGACTTCTCCGGAAGCGAGCTTGCGCAAGAGCGAACGCCGCCGCGCCTGCGCGTATTGCAGATACGGCCCGGTGTTACCTTCCGGGGCCAGCATGCGATCCCAATCGAAGACGTAGTCTTTGATGCGATCGGAGGACAGGTCTGCGTATTTGATGGCCGCGAGCGACAGGCTCTCTGCCAGCTGCTGCTTGGCCTCGAGAGGCAGGTCCACCTCGCGCTTTTCGAGCTCGGCCAGAGCGCGCTCGCGGCCTTCGTCCAAGAGCTCGATCAGCCGCAGCGTTTCGCCGGAGCGCGTCTTCATCATCTTGCGGTCGTTGCCCAAGATGGAGCCGAAGCCGACGTGCTCGGTCCGCACGTTCGCGGGCACGTAGCCGGCCAGGCGCGCGACGGCGAACACCATGGCAAAGTGTTGCGCTTGCGGCGAGCCGACGACGTACAAGATGCGGGTGCCGTGCAGCTCTTGCGCGCGGTAGCGGAGCGCGGCCAGATCGGTCGCGGCGTAGCCGAAGCCCCCGTCCGACTTGCGCACGATGACGGGCAGGGGCGCGCCGTCCCGGTTCTTGAAGCCGTCGGGGAACACGCACAGCGCGCCGTCACCGATGCTGGCTATGCCGCGCTTCTCTAGATCTGCGGCAATTTCTGGCAAGAAAGGGTTGTAAAAGCTCTCGCCGCGCGTGTCCGCTGGCGTCATGGTGACGCCCAAGCGCGCGAACACTTTCTCGAAGTGCAGGGTGGACGCGTCGACCAGCGAGCGCCAAAGCCCCAACGTCACCGGGTCGCCGCTCTGCAGCGACACCACGCGCTGGCGCGAGCGCTCGGCGAAGGCGGGATCGCCGTCGAACTTCTTGCGCGCGGCCTTGTAGAAGACGTCCAGCTCACCCACCGTGAGCTCTGCGGCTTTACCTTCGCCGCCCAAGTCGAGCAAATGCTCGATCAGCATGCCGAACGGCGTGCCCCAGTCGCCGATGTGATTTTGGCGGATGACGCGGTGGCCCGCGAACTCGAGCACGCGCACCAAGCAGTCGCCGATCACGCAGGGGCGGAGGTGACCGACGTGCATCTCTTTGGCGACGTTGGGCCCGCCGTAATCGACCACGACGGTATCGACCTGCTCGGCGCGGGCGACGCCGAGCCGCGGATCTTCCAAGGTGGCGGCGAGCAGGCCGTCCAAGTAGCTGTTCTTCAACGTCAGGTTGAGGAAGCCGGGGCCGGCGATCTCGACCTTTTCGCACAAATCTTCGACCTCCAGCGCGTTCAGCAGCGCTTGGGCCACGTCGCGCGGGGGGCGCTTGAGCGCCTTACCCAGGCTCATGGCCAGGTTGGCTTGAAAATCGGCGCGGTCGGAGCGGCGCACGAGCGGATCGACCCCGGCGTGCTCGGCGCCGAAGGCGCGCGATACCGCCTGTTGGAAGCGCTCAGCAAGCTCGTGTAGCGGTGACTTGACGACGTCGGTCATGGAGAGGTGGGCTGTATAGCACCTTGGGCGCGACGCTCACGCAGCAGCCGCCAGAAGCGCGCGCCCAGCTCGAGCGCGAGCAGAGCGAGCAGGAGCCAACCTAGCTCGGGCGAGGCGTCGACCTGCGGCGCCGCCCCCGCCTTGTTCGCGCGCCAGGCGCTGGGCAGCTCCTGCTTGGGCTCGCTCAACACCTCTTCGGCCGGCAGCGTGATGAAGCGCGCTTCGCTCTTTCCGTTCAGGTCGATCTGGTAACGGCCAACGACCTCGGGCGTGGTGACGCGCTGGCCGTCGGCTTCGCGCAGCGCGAGCGGCCCGGCGCTGCCCGTGACGCGTAGGTTGCCGGCGGCCGGGAACCACCAGTCGGTGCCGGCTTCGCTCGCGCGCGGACCGCGCCTGCGCAGAGCTTCGCTCACCACGTGATCGAGCAAGGCCAAAAACGCGGGCCGCAGCGGCAGATCGCTGATCTGGACCGACACGGGTAAACCGACGCTGAAGAGCAGGCCCCGCCCTCGTTCTTGCCGCGTGACCAGCACTTTGCCGTCGCTCCAGCGCCCGACGACCTCTGCGCCCGGCAAGAGCGCGCTGTCGAGGCGGGCCCGACCCTTCGGCGCAATGTCGAGCAAGCTCTCGGCCTCGGCGCCGAGCCAGCCGAAGGAGGCGACGTCGACTTTGCCGCCTTGGGGCAGCGGCTCCCAAGCCACCGCGCCGCGCAAGAACGGCTCCAGACTCGCGCCCAGCTGGGTGTCGTGCGCGCGCGCGCCGAGGAAGAGCGCCGCGACCGCGCCGCCTTCGAGCCAGCTGTCCATGACGCCGCGCGTCTCGGGCGTGAGACCGGGCGGGTCGTCGATGAAGAGCGCGGCCACGTCGTTCAGCTCGGCGGCCTCGCGGGGGAGCTCGGCCAGGGGACGCACGGGGGCGCCGTAGGAGAGCGAGTGCAGCGCTTGCTCCAAGAGGGGCGCGCCGCCCGTGGCGACGGCTTCGCCCGCGCTGTCGACGTGCACGGCCAGGCTGAGCCCGCGCGATTCCGGCGCGACCTCGGCGCGATCGTCGTCGGGGTTTTGATCGCTGCCGGTGAGCTCGACGGCGCTCGCTTCGGCCTTGCTTTCGAGCGTCAAAGTTTGCTCGCCGCGCTGCACCACCAGGCGCGCTTCGGCCTTGCTCGACGCGTCTTTGGTGATCAGCTTGAGGCTGCGCGAGCGCGCGGCTGCCTCCGTGGAGCAGGCGACCACGGCGCTGACGCGTGGCCCGCTTTGCTCGGCGCGCAACACGCCGCAGTCGTCGGCCTTGTGGGCCAGCTCCGGCAAGGCGGCCCAGACGTCTGCGCCGGGCTCGCCGGGTAGCTCTCCGGCCAAGTCGCTCAACAGGACCACGCGCTTGTCCTGGTGGGGCAGGCTGCTGAGCGCGGCGCGCCCGAGGGTGATGGCCGCGGAAAGATCGGTCGCGCGGTCGGTAGGCCGCAGCTCGTCGATGGCCCGAGCGACCGCAGCCAAGTCGCTGCCGGCCGCGAGCGAGAGCCGCGCGGGCTTACCGGCGCGCACCAGCGCGACCACGTCACCCTCGCGCGCGGAGCTCAAGAGCTCGTGCGCGCCCTCGATGGCGCGTTGAAAGCGCGTCTTACCGTTCGGCGAGCGCGTGCGCATGCTGGCGGAGTCGTCGACGACGATGGCGATGGCGACGGAGGCGCCGGCGCTGCGCCCGAGCGCGACGCGCGAGCAGCGCACGAGCGGTCCGGCTCCCAAGAGGGCCAGACACAAGATCATCAGCGCCCGCAGCAGCAACAGGCCGCGATCCTCCAAGCGGCTGCGCTCGCGCGCGGTAGAGCGGGTAACGGGGACCAACGCGGCGGCCGGGAACGACTGCTCGTTGGCGCGCCCACGCCGCAGCAGGTGGGCCAGCGTCGGCGCCGCCACCAGCAGCGATAGGCCGAGGGCAAAGATGGTGACGAAGCTCACGCCGAAGGCTCCACGTAGCTGCTCAGGATTCGGCGCACCAGCTCCTCGGGCGCGTCGGTAGTGGCACACTTCAGCAAGCGGCCGCCGCGGGGCAACAGCTGCTGCTCGGCTTGGCGTTGGGCCGCCGCCAATGCCGCCAGGTAGTTGGCGCGCGACAGCGCCGCGTCGGTTTCGACCAGGGTTTTCCCTTCCAGCGCGCGCAGCTGGACCGCGCCTTCGAACGGGAAATCACGCTCGGCCGGCGCCAGCACTTGTACGACGGAGAGCAGGCGGCCGCGCGTGGTGAGGGTGGCCAGGGTCTCCAAGCTGCCGCCGGGAAGATCGAGCAGATCGGTGAGCACGACCTGGATGGCGCCGCGGCGCGCGGAGCGTTGCGCCTGGCCCAACGCTTGCTCGAGCAAGCCGCGGTCCGCGCTCAGATCGCCGTCGGGCTCGACGTCTTCGAGCGCGTGCACGATGCGCTCGAAGGCGTCGCGCCCGGAGCGAGGCGGAATGGGGCGCGCGCCTTTGCCGCCGAAGAAGTCCAGGCCTACGCGGTCGCCGGTTCGCATGGCGATGTAGGCTAGCGCCGCCGCCAGCAACGCGGCGAAGGCGTACTTTGGCCCTGGCCCGCCCGGCCCGGCGTAAGACATCGACTTGCTGGCGTCGACGAACAGCCACAGGTCTCGGTCCGTCTCGGTTTCGAACTCGCGGATCAGCAGGTCGCCGTGGCGCATCAGCGCGTGCCGGTCGATGTAGCGCAGATCGTCGCCCGGAACGTAAGCGCGGTGCCCGCCGAACTCGACCCCCGAGCCCTTGCGCGGGCTCTTGTGGCTGCCGGCATACACGCCGTCGGCGACGCTGCGCGCCTTCAAGCGCAGGGGGGCGAACGTGCCCCAGTCGAGGCGAGAGCGCAGCTCGGTCACGTGGCGCGACCGCAAACAGCCAGAATTTTGGGCGAAAGCTCCACGGGCGAGAGCGTGACGCCGGGGCTGCGCTTGAGCCATTCGCCGCAGGCCGCCGTGGCGAGCCCGGGCGCGTCGAGCGCGACGTAGGCCTCCAGCAGTTGGCGTTGCACGAGCGCCACCTGCGGCTCGCTCAGCTCGGCGGACGCCAGAAAGCGCGTGCCGCGCGCGACGGCGTCGACGTAGCGGCCGCTGCGGATGTCGGCCAGCAGCGCCGGGATCTCTTGCGAGACCTTCTTCTGCACGCTGCGCGTCTCGCCCTGGGCTTGCGAGCACGCGGCGCCGGCCGACGCGCGCGCCGCTTGCTTGCCCGCCTCGCTCAGCGGCAGCTCGGTCAGCGGCACCAGCACGACGTCACCCGGCTGCAGCTTGCGGCCGTTCAGCTGATTGTAGCGATCCAGCACCCACGCGCGGTTCATGTCGCCGTAGAAGCGGTAGGCGATGGTGACCAGCGTGTCTCCCGCCTCGGGCAAGACGCGCAGGTTGAATGGCACGATGATCTCGGAGCCCTCTTCGGGCGTGAGCCAGGGGCTGGAGTCGTTGGCCAACGAGAGCACGTCCGAGCGCTTGGGCGAACCGAGCAGCTCTCTGGCGAGGCTCTCCCACGTTTCTCCTTGCCGCACCACGCGGTGCCCGAGCGCCGGCACCTCCAGCCGCATGCCCCGCACGATGGGCGAGCCGCCGCGCGCGTCCAAGTCGTTGGCGGCCACCAGCAGCTTCTCGAACTGAATGCGGCCGTAGTAACGCTCGGCGATCGACGCCAGCGTGTCTTTCTCGGTCACCGTGTGCGTGAAGGCATGGGCGTCGCCCATCAGCGCGCAAAACGCCAAACAACCGAGCAGCCAGGACCAACGCTTCATGCGCGGCGAAGCATAGCTCTGGGACGGCACCCGGAGGACCCAGATTTTCACAGGAAGATCGGAAGATTCGAAGCCCGCGCACCCGTTAATCGCGTCGCCCCGCAACAGCGCCGTGAAACTCAACGCAAGCGCCGGCGCAAATCGGCGCCCCCGACCGGGTCTTCCGACCTTCCGATCTTCCTGTAAAAAAATCTGGGTCCCCCCACCGCCGTACCAGCTCCGCCCAGCGACTCACGAGACGAGCGGCCCAGCTGGGCCGCCAAACTGGGCCTACCTGGTCACGATGGAGCGCGACGAGGGCGCGTCGGACGAGTGGCGAGGAATGTCGTGCGGGTACTCTTCGGGGAGCCCTTCGGTGGGGATGGCGGCGAGCATTTTTTCCAGCTCTTTCGAGTTGGGCGGGCGCTCGGCGGCGCGCTTGCGCAAGCACTGGGCGATGGCTTGGCTCAGGCCTTCGGGCAACGGCAAATCGGGGCGGGCCTCGATGATGCTGCGCGGAATGGCGCGTTGGTGCAGCTCGAGCAGCTCGCGGCGGTTGCGGCCGCGGATGGGCAGATCGCCGGTGACGGCTTCGAACATCATCACCCCCAGGGCGTATAGATCGGTGCGGGCATCGACCGGGGCGCCGATGCACTGCTCGGGCGCCATGTACTCGGGCGTGCCGAGCGTGTAGCCGTCTTGCGTCAGCGATTCGGCCTCGCTGAACTTGCTCATGCCAAAGTCGAGCACTTTGACGACTTTGTCTTCACAGATGAAGATGTTGCCCGGCTTGAGGTCGCGGTGCACCACGCCCAGCTGGTGAGCGGCCCACAGCGCGCGGCACACCTGCAAGAACATGGGCACGGCCAGGCCAGGCGCGACCAAGCCGTCGTGCTTGAGCAGCGACGCCAAGCTGTTGCCGCGCAAGAGCTCCATCACCACGTAGATGGAGCCGTCGGGCAGCTCGTCCAAATCGAGCGTGCGCACCACGTTGGGGTGCTCGATGGAGCCTTGCACGCGCGCTTCGCGCCGCAGCCGGGCGATCTCGGAGGCGTCCATGGCGGCGGCGCCGCGCAGCACCTTGACCGCGACCTCGGTGCCCAGGGCAACGTGCTCGGCCGCGTACACCACGCCGATGCCGCCCGAGCCAATCTTGCGCAAGATGCGGTATTTGCCGCCCAGCACGCTGCCGACCATGTCGCCGGCGGCGTTCTCACGGAAATGGCCGCGCACCTCGAGCCCGCGCTCCAGCGCCGCGATGCGGTGTTTTTCGAACACGCGGAGCGAACGCTCTTCGGACACGCGCTCCGAAGCCAGGCCCAAAGCCGCGCCCAAGGCCCCGCCCACGCCTGCGCCGATGGTGGCGCCCAGCAAGCTGCCCGAGATCATCACGGCGCCGCCGCTGGCGGTCGCGCCCAGCAGCGCGCCCAACGCGACGGAGCGCTTTTGACCGAAGCGCCAGCGTACCTGGTACGCGCATTCGGCGTCGCCGCGCGCCAAGCAACGCGGGTGCTCGATGCTGGCGGCGGGCAGGCCCCATATCAGCGGGATGGCCGAGAGCTCCGCGCGCCGCGCCGCGCACAAGAGCTCGTCGCCTTGGCCCTCTTCGCTTTCGGCGCGGGGGCGGTAGATGATTTCGGCGGAGTTGGGGCCCGCGGCCTTCAGCTCACAGGTGCCGACGCGGGTCGTCTCGCCCGCGTTGGCGGCTAGGTAGCGGTAGGCGTCTTCGGGCGCGGAGGCCACGCGCAGCATGCGCACGTAGGCGCCGAGCGACTCGGGATGGGTCATCCAGGCGCCGCGATCTTCGACGGCGCCTGGCCCGAGCGCGGACGCGATGGCCCGCAGCAAGCGCTTGCTGGCGCTCACCGAGAGCCAGCCGGAGTCGTCGTTCATGAGGCCGATGGGAATGCCGGCCGTAGAGAGCAGCGCGCGCAGAGCGGCCTCGCCGCGCTCGGCGCGCAAGCGGAGCAGGTACGGGCGGAACCACGTGCTGCGTAGCTCTTCTCTACCCGTGCCGGACCGCGGTGGGCTTTTCTTGTTGCCCTCACGCCGTTCGCGCACATCCGTCATCAGCGGCCGAAGCTCCTCCTGGCCTAAGGGGTAGGCCTGCTTCTCGACCCAGCATAACAGCTCGGGGGCCGAACGGCGACAATGCTAGCTTGACCGGCCTCCTGGCTCCCTCTGCGGCTTCCTCTGCGGCCAGGCGCGCCTTATAAGGATGAGCAATGGCTGAGCCGCTTTCTGACGCGTTCGTACTGTTCGGGGCAACCGGGGATTTGGCATTCAAGAAGATCTTTCCAGCCTTGCATTCGATGCTCAAGCGGGGGCACGTGCCGTTCCCGGTCGTGGGCGTCTCGCGGGGTGGCTCCAGCCTCGAGAACCTGCGCGAGCGCGCGCGGGCCAGCATTCAAGAGTACGGCGGCGGCGTAGACGACAAAGCCTTCTCGACCCTGTCGCAAAACCTGCGCTACGTCGACGGGGACTACACGAAGGAGGAGCTGTTTCGGAAGATCAAGCAGACCCTCAACGACGCCAACGCCAAAAATCCCGTCTACTTCTTGTCGATTCCGCCCAGCGTCTTCTCGAACGTGGTCGAGGCGCTCGGCACCAGCGGCTGCTCGCAAGGCGCGCGCGTCGTGGTGGAGAAGCCGTTCGGGCGCGACCTGGCCTCGGCGCGCTCGCTGAACAGCACGCTGCACAAGGTGTTCGACGAGCAGCATATCTTCCGCATCGATCATTTCTTGGGCAAAGAGCCAGTGCAGAACCTGCTGTACTTTCGCTTCGCCAACTCCATGTTCGAGCCGATCTGGAACCGCAACTACGTCAAGAGCGTCCAGATCACGATGGCCGAGAAGTTCGGCGTGGCCGGCCGCGGCCGCTTCTACGAAGAGGCCGGCGCCATCCGCGACGTGGTGCAAAATCACCTGCTCGAGGTGATCGCGTTCTTGGCCATGGAGCCGCCGCCCGCGGGAGATCGCGAAGCGCTGCGCGACGAGAAGACCCAGCTGCTCAAGTCGATCCGCACCGTGTCCCCCGAGTACTGCGTGCGCGGCCAGTTTCAGGGCTATCGCGACGAAGAGGGCGTCGCCAAAAACTCCACCGTCGAGACCTACTCGGCGATCGCGTTCTTCGTCGATTCTTGGCGTTGGGAGGGCATTCCGTTCTACGTGCGCACGGGCAAGAACCTGCCCGTCACCGTGACCGAGGTGCTGGTCGAGCTGCACCGGCCGCCGCACATGGTGTTCAAAGAGACGGTCGCGCAGCGCGGCAACTACTTGCGCTTCCGGCTAGGTCCGGATTTCGCCATCGCCATCGGTACGCGGGTGAAGCGCCCCGGTGAAGCCATGGCCGGTGATAGCACCGAGCTGTTCGTCACCCAGCAGAACCCCGCCGAGATGGGCGCCTACGAGCGCTTGATCGGCGACGCGCTGCGCGGGGACGCCAACTTGTTCGCGCGCGTCGACAGCGTCGAATCGGCGTGGCGCATCGTGGAGCCAATCTTGGGCGACGCGACGCCCATCTACGAGTACGAAAAGGGCAGCTGGGGCCCAGCCGAAGCCAACCGCATCTTGGCGCCGGGCACGCTCTGGCACGATCCGCGTCAATGAAGCGGCGCCGCGGTAAACGGACATGCGAGGCGGGCGGCTAGTCTTTGCAGCGCTGCTGCTGGTGAGCGTGGCGCTGGCTTTTGGCGCGTGCGGCGCCAGGACCGGCTTGCTCGTGGGCGCGCAAGGGGCGGGGGGCGCGTCGTCCGGCTGGGACGTGAGCCTGTTTCGTCAGCGGGCCGTGACCCGGGTGGACCTCTTGCTCACGCTCGACAACTCCATCTCGATGGCGGACAAGCAGGCGCTCTTGGCGGAGGCAGTGCCGCTCTTGGTGCAACGCTTGATCACCGCTGGTTCGTCGCTTGAGCCCGTTTCGGACGTGCACGTGGGCGTGATTACCTCCAGCTTGGGCTCGCACGGCGCCAACGGCCCGAAGGACGTGTGCACCGGCGCGGAAGACGACGATCACGCGCACCTGCTCGGTCAACTGCGCGGCTTGCCCGGCACGTGGCAGAACCAAGGCTTTCTGGCCTGGGATCCGCGCGGCGAGCAGCGGCCACCGGGCGACGCCGATCCCCAGGTTTTTAGCGACAAACTGCGGCGCCAAGTGCAGGCCGCGGGCGAGCGCGGCTGCGGTTACGAAGCGACGCTCGAGGCTTGGTACCGCTTTTTGGTCGACCCCGCGCCGCCCTCGAGCGTGGTCTTGGAGGGAGCGTTCTCATCACGACAGGGCGTCGATCGAGAGATTTTGGCCCAACGGGCGGCGTTCTTGCGTCCCGACTCGCTGCTGGCCATCGTGGTGCTCTCGGACGAGAACGATTGCTCGCTGCGCGACGAGGGCTCGGCCTGGCTGATGCTGCGCCGCGAGCGGATGTTTCGCGGCACCGCCGTGTGCGCCAAGAACGCCAACGACCCGTGTTGTCAGAGCTGCGCGGCCACGCCCGCTCCCGGCTGCCCCGATCCGAGCAAAGACTCGGCGTGCGCGAAGGGCCCTCTGAACGAGCCCGGCGACGACGACGATCTGAATTTGCGCTGCTGGGATCAGAAGCGGCGCTACGGCATGAGCTTCATGTATCCCATCGAGCGCTACGTGCAGGGGCTACAGTCGCCCACGCTCGTGGTCGAAGGGGGGAGGATCGTGCAAAATCCGCTGTTCGTGGGCGCGAAGGGCGCGCTTCCCCGTGACAACTCCCTGGTCTACCTGGTTGGTATCGTCGGCGTGCCCTGGCAAGACATCGCCGATGCGCGGAGCCTCTCTGGGCCTGGTTTACGTTATCTGACCGCCCGCGAGCTCACGGCGAACGGGCGCTGGGACGTCATCTTGGGCGATCCGCTGGCCAGCCCGGCGGTGCCTCCCACCGATCCGTTCATGCTCGAGACGTCGCGCGATCGCACGGAGCTGCCCGTGTCGCAACAGAACCCCATCGTGCCCAGCGCGCGCTTGGTCGCCGCCAATAGCCGAGATCCGCAAGCCAACGTCATCAACGGTCACGAGCAGCGCGACATGGGGGGCCGCGATCTGCAGTACGCGTGCACGTTCCCGCTCGATCGGCCGCGCTCGTGCGATCAAGCTTCGCTAGACGCCGGAAAGGGCTGCGACTGCTACCAAGAGGACCTGATGTTCGAGCGCCCGCTGTGCCAACCGCCGGGCGGCGGCGCGAGCACGAGCCAGCAATATTACGCCAAGGCTTACCCGGGGCTCCGGCACCTGCAGCTGCTCGAGGCCTTGGGCGACTCTGCCGTCGTGGCCTCCATTTGCCCGAAGGTGCTGGACAAAGCGTCCGAAGACTACGGCTACAATCCGGCCGTGGAGGCGCTCAATTCGCGCATCGCCGACAGCGTGTTCCGGCGCTGCCTGCGCGAGCCCTTGCCGCTGGACGCCGACGGCCGTGTGCCCTGCGAGGTGGTGCAAGTGTTCCCCAAACCTGCGGGCGGCTGCGCTTGCGCGTCGTTGGGCTTGGCGGGCGTCACCGACGCATCTTTGGAGCGCGCCGTGCGCGAGCACCTGCGCGTCGTGGGGCAGTGCGCGAGTGACGACCCAGAGTGCGCAGGCTCTTGCCGTTGTCGGCTGCCACAGCTCGCTGGCGGTGAGCTTTCGAGTTGTCAGAACGACGCGGGCCGCCTGAGCCTAGCCGGCTTCTGTTATCTCAACGCCGAACAGGGCGAGCCGAACGTGGGCCGGCCCGAGCTGGTCGCCGACTGCCCCCGCGACGAGCATCGCGATTTACGCTTGCTGGGCGCCGTATCGAGCGACCGCGCGATCAGCCTCTTGGCGTGCCCGACGGACCCGTGAACTCACGGCTGCAGACGCCGCAAGGTCAGCGGATCCAGTAGCCGTCACCCCGCGGCATCACGGCCGCGGCGGCGCGGCATCGCGGCGTCGCGGCATCGCGGCATCGCGGCGTCGCGGCATCGCGGCGGAGCCTGAACGGCTGGACGGAGGCGCCGAGTGACTAGCCGCGCCAGCGGACGCGTTCTTGCTCGAAGGCGCGCGCCAAACGGCGTTGCTCGTTCAGGAAAGCGCCGTAGCTCTTGGGCAGGCGCGTATCTTCTTGGAATTTGATGAAGACGTTGAGCGCGGCCTCGGCGTCGTCGGTGGCGCGGTGCGCGTTGGTCAGCTCGATACCCAGGCGGGCCGCGACCTCGGCGAGCGCGCGGCTCTTCTCCAGCTTTTGCAGCTCGCGCGCCCAGACCAGCGGATCCAACCACTCCACGTTCTTCTGGAACGCGGGCGGTGGCGCGCTGGGAGCAGGCAGCCGGCTCAGCTCCGAGGTCAGCTGCTTGCGGTCGAACTCGGCGTTGTAGGCGAGCGGAATCGCGCCCGCCATGGCCTCGAGCAGCTCGGGCAAAATGGCGGCGAAGGTGGGCGCATCTTTGACGGCTTCGTCCGAGATGCCGTGCACGTCGAAGGCCTCTTTCGGGATGGGGCGCTCCGGGTTGATGAGCCAGCTCTTGCGCAGCGTGATCTGGCCGCGTTCCCAGCGTACGCACGCTACTTCGACCACGCGATCGCTGGCTGGATCGCGGCCGGTGGTTTCGGTGTCGATGGCTACGATTGGTAGATCGGAGATGCCAAGCTCGCTGGCAAAACCTTCGGCCAAGCCGAGCGCGGCCACGCGCAGCAAGTGCGCAATGCCGGGGTAGTGTCGGCCGGTCGGGAAACACCCGAGGTCGACGACGACTCTCATGGTTTCTTGGTCACGCTACCGGCCGGCGCGGCGCTGTGGGCGGGCGCGGAGCTGTGGGCGGGCGCGGAGCTGTGGGCGGGCGTGGTGCTGTGAGCGGGCGCCGCTTGCGAGGGCGTTGGCGCCGAAGAAGGCGGGGCGGCGGGTGGCGGCGAGGGCGCGGCCCCGGTCGTCATCTCGATCTCGAGGTTGATCCAGTCCTCCAGATCTTCGGCAAAATCTGGAGTGGAGGGGAAGACGCGCCCGTTGATGTACAGCGTTGGCGTGCTCTGGATGTCCAGGCGTTCGCCCTGCTTGCGATCGCGCGACACTGCGTCGGCCACCGCTTCGCTCTCCAGGTCTTTGGCGAATTTCGCCATGTCGAGGCCCAAGCCCTTGGCAAGCTCGTCGACGACCTGGGGGCTGATGCGATCTTGGTTGTCGAAGAGAGCCTCGTACATTTCCCAGAACTTGCCCTGCTGCTGCGCGGCGCGCGCGCTGCGGGCCAGCTTCTCTCCGTACTGGTGGATGCTGAGCGGAAAGTTCTTGAAGACCACGCGAAGCTGGCCGTCGTGCTTCTTGAGCGCTTCTTCGACCAGGGGCCGCGCCGCGCGGCACGCCGGACACTGAAAGTCCGCGAACTCGACCAGCAGCACCGGCGCGCCGGGGTTGCCCTTGGAGGGTGAATCCTCGAGGCTGATCTCTTTGACCTGGTCGGCCCCAAAGCGGGCCTTGTAGAAGGTCTCGACCTGCTGGCGGGGGCGGCCGCGCTGGACCTGCTTGGCCAGAGCCTTGGCCGCCGGTACACAAGCCTTACAGCTCCGCGCTTCGGAGACGCACTGCGCCACGCTGACCGGCTGGTCTGCACAGGGCGAGCGCAGCTCCGACACGAAGCGCGACCACTCGGATTTTTCGCGGGTGGTGAGGCTGGACGTGTCCACCCCGGGCAGGGTCACGTCTTTCGTCTCGGATCGGGTCGGGGAGGCATCCGCCGCGCTCTCTCCGGGGGAGCGACAGGTCGTAAGCTTGGTGTTCAAAAAGGCAAACAGCGCCAGGGCGGAGGCCGCTCGGAAGCTCAACATTGCGCGGCGGAGCGTAGTACGTTCCCCGGCCGATGACGATACCGTCCTCCCCGCCGCCCAGCGCCAGCTACGGGTCGCCGCCGTCCTCGGCGAATGTGGCGCCTCCCCTGGGGGTCAAGCACGTCATTGCCGTCGGCGGTGGCCGGGGTGGAGTCGGCAAGAGCATCGTTGCCGTGAATCTCGCGGTGTACCTGGCGCAGCTGGGCCGCAAGGTCTTGCTCATCGACGCCGATCCGGCCGGCGCCGAGCTGCACACGGCCCTGGGGCTGGGCCCGCTCTCCTCTCTGTCACCTGGGCCTTCGGGCCCAACCGGCTCGGCGTCGAGCAGCGCGGGTGACGAGGCAGAAGAAGACAACCTGACGGCGGTGCCGACTCAGGTGCCGGGCCTCTCGCTCGTGCCCCAGGTCTACCGAGCCGGCTCGACCGTGCCCCTGCGCCCCGGACGGAAGGCCCGCTGGGCGCGCGAGCTGCGCAATCTCGAAGCCGACTACGTGCTGCTCGACCTGGGAGCCGGTACGCAACCCGCCACGCTCGATTTGTTCCTCACCGCGGACTTCGGCATTTGTGTGAGCGCGCCCGAGCCGCCCAGCATCGAAGCTTGTTACCGCTTCGTGCGCGCCGTCTTCGTGCGCGCGCTCAGGCGTGCCTTGGTGAAAGATCGCTTCAAGCTGCGCCTCGTCGAGCGGGCCGAAGCCGAGCTCGGGCCGCTGCCGTCGCCGCAGGCGCTGGTGCACGCCATCGCCCGCTACGACACCAGCTTGGGTCAGCTGGCGGCGGCCGAGCTGTCGCGCATTCGCCCGCGGCTCGTCATCAACAGCGCCCGCCTGCGCGCCGACACCGATTTGGGGCTGTCGATGGTCGATTTGGCGCGTCGCCACTTGGGCGTCAATTTCGATTACGTCGGCCACATCGAGCAAGACGACGCCGTTTGGCTGAGCGTCGTGCACCAGCGGCCGGTGCTCATCGACAGTCCGACCAGCAAGGGCGCGCGCAACCTGGAGCGCATCGCTCGGCGTATCTTGGCCCTGGCGGCCAGCCGCGACCAAGAACGCCCCGCCGAAATGGTGCCGCTCTCACCCGTGCATTTGAACCTGTACGAGGTCTTGTTGGCGCACCGCGGCGCCACCGACGAAGAGCTGCGCCGGGCGTACAAGCGTCAGCGCGACTTGTATCAAGCCGGGAGCTTGCCGCTCACCTCGCTGCTCGACGATGCCGAACGCAGCCGCGAGAGCGCGCGCATCGAGGAAGCGCACGACACCTTGCTCGACCCGCTGCGCCGCAAGGCCTACGACGCCTCCATCTTCCCCGAAACCGAGGCCGAGGCGCCCCGCTCGAGGGCTGCTGACAGCGCCATGTTGGCAGAGCGCGCCGCCCTTCGCCACGAGCTCTCGCGCGAGATCAACGCCGAGACCGAGTTCACGGGCCGGCTGCTGACCAAGGTGCGTGAAGCGATGGGCGTCGAGCTTTCGGACATCGCGCGCGAGACGAAGATCTCCGTCTCGCACCTGGCCGCCATCGAGCTCGAGGCCTTCGACGATCTGCCCGCGCTGGTGTACACGCGCGGCTTCGTGCAGCAGCTCGCCAAGTTCTTGAAGCTCGATCCGACGCAAGTCACCAAGACCTACCTGCGCCGCTTGCGGGAGTGGCGCGCGGGCTCCGAAGGAGAAGCGCCGCATTGACGCCGACACCCCCGCCGCCGCGCCGGCCGGAGGACGTCGCTTTCTCGTGGGCGCTGGGCATGGTGGCCCTGCTGCCGCGGCTGTTCGTGGCCATTGCCTGGGCGCGTGAGCCGGTTTGGGACGGCCACTACTATCACCTGGGCGCGACCCGCCTCGCAGCGGGCCTTGGCTACTCCGAAGACGTGCTCCGTCACGGAGTCGCGGTTTGGAAGCCGTGGGCGCACTATCCGGTCGGCTACAGCGCGCTGCTCAGCGCGTTCTATCGGGTGTTCGGCAGTCACTTGCTGGTGGCGCCGCTGCTGAACGCCGCGCTGGGAGCGGTGACCGCCGTGCTGGTCCACCGCATTGCGCTTTCGTATCTGGGGCCGACGCGGGCGCGCGTCGCGGGCGGGCTGGCCGCGCTCCATCCGGGGCTCATCGCCTACTGCCCGCTCGTCATGACCGAGATCGCCTCGGCGTTCTTGCTGGTGCTTCTGGTCTGGACCCTGCTGCATTTCCGCGGCCGCTGGCACGCAGCCATTTTGGGCGGAGCGGTGCTGGGTTTGCTCACGCTGATGCGCCCGGCGAGCCTGCTCTTGGTGCCGCTGATCGCCCTGAGCGAGCCGCGGCCGTTGCCCCGCGCGGCCCTGCGGAGCGCGGTCACGCTGGGCGTTGCGTTGCTGTTCGTGTTGCCTTGGACGGCTCGCAATTGCATCCGCATGGACGGCTGCGCGCTCGTCTCCACCAACGGCGGCTGGAATCTTGCCATCGGTGCCATCACCGAGACCGGGCGCTTTCAAACCTTGCACGGCAAGGACGGGTGCCCAGTCGTGACGGGGCAAGTTCAGCAGGACGACTGCTGGGCCGAGGTGGGTTGGCGCAAGATCAAGAGCGCGCCCGGCCACTGGCTGGGGCTCGCGCCCAAGAAGCTCGCCCAAACCTTCAATCACGAATCATTCGCCGTCGAGTACGTGCACGAAGCCGACCCCGCCGCGTGGCCCGATGACCGACGCGAAGCCGCGCGCGGCCTGCTCACGGCCGGCCATCTGGCGCTCTTGGCCGCGGTCGCGCTGTCCATCGTGGCCGTGCCGCTCGGTCGCCTGCGGCGCAACGAGCAATACTGGCAGCTCGGGCTTTTGCTGTTGCTCTCGGGGCTCATCTTCTACGGCATCGCCGACGCGCAGCATCCGTTTCATTGGTTGGTGGTGCTCACACCCGTGCTCGCGTTCGTGCCGCTGCCAGGTCGGCCGTACCTGGGCGCGGTCGGGCGGCTGGCGATGGCGACGCTGCTCGTCACGGCGCTGACCCACGTGGTGTTCTTCGGTGAAGACCGCTACCACCTGTTCTTGTCACCTTTGTTGTGCGTTTTGGCGGCAGCGGCGCTGCGCGAAGGGGAGCGAGTGGCCAGGGCGCGAGAGCTAGGCTAAGCCTCGCCTCGTGGCTGGGCGAACGAGCGATAGGCGGTGGCGAGCGCGCTGGGCGCTCGGGTCCGTGTTGCTGCACGTCGCGTTGCTCGGCTTTGCGGCGCGCGCTCCTCGCTCCCGGCCTACGCTCGCCGAGCGCTCCGAGCCGGCAAAGTCGCAGGCCGAGGTCGAGGTCGTAGTGGACGCGCTGCCGCTCGAGCAGACGGCAGCGGCGGTGCCGCAGCAGGCGTCCGCCGAGCCGGGCCGAGCTCGCGCGGGCGCGGGTGCGCGCAGCACGGCCATGCTGGCCGCGCCCGAAGCCGAAGCCGACGCCGCGCCGGGCGGCGCGGGCGAGCCAGCGGTTGAAGACCCCCCGGGGCCGCCGAGCACGGCGCCGTCCGCTGCCGCTCCGCACCTCAGCCTTTCGGCGTTGGGCGTGGACGGCAACAATCCGTTCCTCGATCGCCCCGAGCCCGGGGCTGCGCGCGCCGCCAAAGCGGCACGCCTCAAACGCCGCTTGGATCGCTCGTTGGCGCAGGGGCTGGTGAACCGCGACGTGGAGCTCGGTCTCGGCTCGAGCGGCCCGGTCTTGCGCGCGCTCGAAGCGGCGACGTATGCCTCCGCGGCGCCCGTCAACGGCAGCGCCTCGTTCATCTTGGTCATCGACAGCGAAGGCAAGCTCGTTTCGGGCGTGCTGGCCAACGCCAGCGGAGATCGCGAGGCTTGGGCGCGCGTGGCGCGCCAAGCCGTGCAAGCGTTGGCGCAACGCAAGTTGAAAGTTCCGCGCGGCAAGAGCGTCCAGCTATCGGTCGAGGTCACTTCGCACCTCGAGCTGCCTAGCGGCGCCGATCCGGATGTCGAGCTGAGCTTTCAGGGCGCTCCCCTCAAAAAGGGTGGCGGCCCCCGCTCCACCAAGCTCGATATCACCTTGTTCCCTTTCCCAACCGCGACCGTGTACGGCGACCCGGCCGACATCGGTGCGCGTCCACGCCGCATGGTGCGCGCCCACGTAGTCTCCGAAGAGCTGATGTGACTGGCACAATGCCTCGAGCACGCACGCACGCACGCACGCACGCACGCACGCACGCACGCACGCACGCACGCACGCACGCAATGGCCAAGCTGGTCTCCCCGCTTCAAAAGTCAGTTCGGTGCTGAACTGACTTTGCGGCGTGAAGGAGCCTTGCCCGCTTCAAGAGTCAGTTCGGTGCCGAACTGACTCTTGCGACGTGAAGAGGTCCTTCCGCGCTCTGCGCGGTGAAGAGCCATGCTGACTTTGCGGCCTGGAGCCCCTTGCTCGCTTCAAAAGTCAGTTCGGTGTCGAACTGACTTTTGCGACGTGAAGAGGTCCTTCCGCGCTTCGCGCGGTGAAGAGCCATGCTGACTTTGCGGCGTGAAGCCCCTTGCTCGCTTCGAGAGTCAGTTCGGTGCCGAACTGACTTTTGCGACGTGAGAGGTCGCTCGAAAAATTCATCACGTGGGCTGCCGCGCCGCAGCCTCACTCGCAGAAGCTTTCGTAGGCGGCCGCAGGTCACCCCGTGCGACCGCCCGGCGCCCGCATCGTCTCCAACACGCGGCGCCTGCGTCGCGTCCGAACGGAGCGCTCGACGACGCCGAATTCGCGACGTCCGTGTTTCGAGCCCCAAATTCTCGGTTCTCTTCTTTCGAACGCCCTGTAAAGCCCTCGAGACTGACGACGTCGTCACCGTTGCCCGCGGGTGGATGCCAAAGGCGGCAGGAGCAGAGCGACGCGCGCGTCAGTTGGGGATGCGGAAGCTCTTGCTCAGGGTGACGGAGCTGCCGCTGAAGGCGGGCACGTGCACGCTGCGGAAGACGGTTTGGATACAGCTGCCGACGGGGGTGTTGGCGAACGGAGCCGCGAGGCCTACGGATGCGACGGGCCCGTCCGGCGAGAACGTGATGCTGGCGCTGCCGGTGCCGGTCGGCCCGCCCTCGCGCTTGCAGCTGGCGGCAGAGCTGGCGGCGGCGCTGAGGGCCGTCAGGGCGGAAGCGCGGTTGAGCGGCGCGCGCTGATCGGCAGGGGGGGGCTTTTCGATCGGTGGCGGTTGAAGCTCGGGCGCTTGCGGCGGCTCGGGGGCGGGTGGCTCTTCTTCTGCGAGCTCTTCTGTTTCGACCTTGGGTTCTTCTGCTTCGACCTTGCCGGGTTTGGCGGCGTGGGCGCTGGCTTCGGTGGGGGGCGCAGCGCGGCCAGGGCGGCCGGGCTTGCCGGGGGCTGCGCCGGCGGGGTCGCTCGAGGCCAGCGGAATGGCGTTGATGTTGACGCCCCAGGCGCCTGGCTCTTGTGTGTAGTGATCGTCGTGGTGTTTGACGGGAGCGGTGGGCTCGGGGGCGCTAGCGCCCGAAGCAGGCAGCGGCGCTGGACCTTGATTATTGACGAACCACACGGCCGTGCCGGCCGCCGAGAGGCCCACGACCGCCACCATGAAAGGTAAAATCGACGATTTACGCTTGGGCGCTAGCTCGAAGCTCTGAGGGTGCGGCGTGCTCGACTTGGACGAAAGCGAGCTCGACGTTGGTGGCTCGGAGGGGCTGACGGCGAAGCGCCCGCTCGATGAAAGGTGGGGATGCGAAAACTCCGGCCCTGCCGGCAGCTCGGGCACCAACCCGGCCGCCACCACGCCGTCGCTCGCCGTGAGCGCTTCGCGCAGCGCTTGGCGTTGGGTCTCGATGCGCGCGCCGAGCACGCGCCGCACCAATTGGCCCACGCTGGCGTGCGCGACCATCACTCGATCTTCGACCAAGTGGCGCTCGAGCGCCTCGCTCATTTCACGCGCGGTTTGGAAGCGGCGGCTCAGATCACGCTCGAGCGATTTTCGAACGATGCTCGCCAGCTGCGGCGACAAGCGCGGATTCAGCTCGCTCGGGTTCGGAATTTTGCTCTTCTTGACCAGCTCCAAAGAGTGCGCGGCGTTCTCTCCGCGGAACAGCCGTTCGCCCGTCACCAGCTCGAACAGCACGATACCGAGCGCGAACACGTCGCTGCGCCGATCCAGGCTTTCGGCGCGCGCCTGCTCGGGCGACATGTAGCCGAATTTGCCCTTGATTCGATCTTCGGTGCCGACGTCACTGTGGGCGGTGGCGTTGGCGACGCCGAAATCTACCAGCTTGGCGCGGCCGTCGAGGCCGACCAAAATGTTGTGGGGCGACACGTCACAATGCACGATGTTACGCAGCTCGCCGTCCCAGCCGCGCAGCTCGTGGGCGGCGTGCAAGCCGGCGGCGGCATCGGCGATGATCTTGACGGCGATCTCGGCCGGGATGGCGCGGCGCCGGCGCGCCTCTTTGATGAGCGTACGCAGCGAGTCGCCCTCGACCCACTCCATGGCCATGTACAGGCTGCCGTGATCCTCCGACACCTCGTGCACTTTGACTACGTGCGGGTGGTCGATGCTGCGGACAATTTGCCCCTCTTCTAGGAACATGGCGCGAAATGCCGAGTCTCGCGCCAGCTCGGGCAGCATGGCTTTCACGGCGACTAGGCGCTGTTTGCCGCTCACGGGGGCGCGCTCGCGCGCGACCCAGACGCTGGCCATGCCGCCGCGCCCGAGCCTTATCAAGAGCTCGTAGCGGCCGAGCGTCGAGCCCGACTTCAGTTCCGCGGCCATCCAATCACCCTGAGCATGCAGTGCGAGAGCACGCGAATACGCGGCTTCGCCCTTCTTTTATGCCACGGAAAGTGTAGGCAAGCGAGGCGCAACTAGCGAAGAGTGCGGCCAACTCGCGGCATTGACTGCAGCCGCTTCGCCCGCGCGATGTGGACCTACATCGAGCTACTGGCTACGGGCTCGCCGATTCCGAGGAGGCGGAAGGGTTTGGTGTAGGTGCAGAGCCCTGTGGTGCGAGCACCTTCATGTCGACCTCGAGTAACACGGCCTCGCCTGCGGCCATGGTGACCGTGCGGCGCTCGGCGACCGCGTTCGGGTGCTCGAGCCGGATGTAGTGAGTGCCCGGGCTGAGCTCGATGGGACGCGCGAAAGGCGTCGTTTCCCGCTGCTGCCCGTCGACGAAGACGTGGGCCCAGGGGTGCGCCACCACCCGCAGCTCCGCCGCCTCCGCGCCTGGCGTCGACAGCGGTGCCGCGGCGCGTCGACTGGCTTCGGCGGGGCCGAACGCACGACGCAGGACATAGCCGCTGGCCACGACCCCGAGGCCGATGAGAAAAAGTCCCAGGGCGACCGAGCCGAGAGAGGTCCGGCGGGCGACCCGCAGTGCCGGCTTTTGCGGGGCAGCTTTGGCTTCGGCCAGGCCGGCGCCAGCCAGCGCGCTCAAAATCGCCTGTTCGGGGGTGCCGTCCCACACCTCCGCGAGCGATTGCCGCAGCTCCGACGCGAGCTCGGAGGCGCTGCCGATGCGATCGCTCGGCAGCTTTTCGAGGCAGCGCGCGATGACGCGTTCGACGTTGCCGCTCACCTTGACGCCTCCCTGGGTGAGCGGAGGCGGTGGGTTCTGGCGAATGCGCAGTGAGGTCGAGCGCTCGTTCGGACCTTCGAACGGGCGCGTGCCGCTGAGCAGCTCGTAAAGGATGACGCCGAGCGAGAACAAGTCGGAGCGCGGATCGGCGGGCTCGCCCAAGATCTGCTCCGGCGACATGTACACGGGCCCGAGGTAGCCGGTGCCGCCGTCGAGCAGCTCGGGCGCGGTGGGCATGCGCTCGTCGACGGCGAGCGCGAAGTTCAGCAGCTTGATCTCTCCGCGCTTGGACAGAAAGACGTTCTTCGGCGAAAGGTCGCGGTGCACCACGCTGTGCTCGTGAGCATGCGCGAGCGCCTCGGCCAACCTGAGGCCAACCGCGACGGCGGCCGCGTCGCTCAGGCGCTTGGCGCGCGCCAAGAGCTCGTCGAGGGTGACGCCGTCGACGTGCTCGAGCACGAGCCACATGCGGTCGCCCCGCTTCACGAAGTCGTAGACCTTGACGATGCCCGGGTGGTCAAGCTCGCTCAGCAGGCGCGCCTCGCGCTCCAGGGTGGAGGCGAACGGAGAGCTTGGCAGGATATTTTGACCCAGCGCCTTGATCAGCACCGTGCGGCCCAGCGGCTCTTGCACGGCCTGGTACAGGTCACAAACCGGCCCGGAGGAAAGCTTGCGGATGGCCGCGCAGCCGTCGAAGGTTACCGCCTCGGGCATTGTTGCCCGCAGCTTATAGCGCTAGACGAGGCGTGCGTTGGCGTTTCTGAGTCGGATTGGTACGGCAGTGCGCGGGCTGCATGCGGCAGGCCGCCGTTATTTCGAGGAGCAGGACCCGCGCTTCTCCGTCGCCTTCGCGCCCGCGCTGCTCGTCTCCATCATCCTGTTCGTCCGGTCTCCGCTCTCGAACTACATCTTCGACGAGCAGGAGGCGCTGCTCGCCAACCCCTACGTCAACGACGGCTCGCTGCCGTTCCTGAGCGCCTTCACGCGTGACTTTTGGGGGTTACCGCCGGAGCGCAGCATTGGGTCGTATCGGCCCATTCCCAACCTGATTTGGCGGCTGCTGTGGCACGTCAGCCACCAGCCGTTCATCCATCATTGGGTCAACGTCATCGGGCACGCGGTCAATGGCGCGCTGCTGGCCGGGTTCGTGCTGGCCGTCTCGGGCCGGCGCAAGCTCGCCTGGCTGGCCGGCGCGGTGTTCCTGACGGCCGCGGTGCTGACGGAGGCGGTCTCGGGGGTGGTCGGCATCGCCGACGTGCTCGGGGGGCTCGGGGTCTTGCTGGCGCTGCACGCCCTGCGTTTGCCGCTCTGGGGCATGCCGCTCGCCGTCTTGGGCGCCGCCTGTTTCGGTCTCTTCAGTAAAGAGAGCGCGATCGTCGCCGTTCCGCTGGTCGCGCTGGCCGCCTTCACGAGCGCGCCGCTGCTTCATCCGCGGCGCCCGCTGCGCGTGCTGCGCAGCTTGCTGGCGTTGGTCGCGCTGCTGTTGGCGTTGGTCTTCTACACCGAGTTTCGGCGCCTGACGTTCGTGACTCATCCAGCCGGCTTCTGGGACGTCCCGGCCGGCTCCAGCTGGCCGCGCGGCCTCTGGCTCAAGCTGCAAAAATGGGCCTCGCAGCCGCGGCCGCCGTTCGAGGCCCCGCCGCCCGGTACCCCGTGGCTCAAGCTGCAGCTGCTCCGCTTCTTATCGTGGTTCCAGCAGCCTAGCCTACCTCACGATCCGATCAACAATCCGCTGGTCGATGCTCCCACGCCGCTGCGCATCGCGGCGGCCCTGCGCGTGTATGCGTGCGGCGTGGGTCAGGTGCTGTTTCCGTGGACGCTGAGCGGCGACTATTCGTACCGCGCCGAGCCGGTTCCAGACCGGCGCGTGTTTTTCGGCAGCGTGATGGGCGCGTTGCTGGCGGTGGGCCCGCTCGTCGTCGGTCTGGGCGTGCTGCTGCAGAACGTGTGGCAGAGCGTACGCCTGCGCGGCCTGGACATCGCCGAGCGCAAACGCCGGCTGGCGCCCGCGGCCCTCCTGGCCACCGGCCTGCTTTGGTTTCCCCTGGCGTATTTCCCTCACTCGAACATCGCCGTGCTCCTGCCGACGGTGCGCGCCGAGCGCTTTTGGTACCTACCAGTGGTGGGCACCTCGCTCGTGCTGGCGCTCGTGGCCGTCAAGCTGCTGGGCGGGCGGCGCGAACGGCTAGGCGCGCTCGTGCTGGGCGCCTTCTTCGGCGTGCAAGCCTTTCAGGCCCGCGCCCACGCGCTCGACTACATGGACGACCTGAGCTTTTGGGACGCCACGCGCCGCGCGGTGCCACTCAGCGCCAAAGCGCAGCTCAACTATTCGGTGATGCTGGGCGCCCGCGGCCAACTCCAAGAGCGGCTGCGCTACAACGACGTCGCGCGCAAGCTGGCGCCCAACTGGGCCATGGGCCACGTCTACTACGGCGATACGCTGTGCCGCCTGGCCGGCGCCGCCGAACGCTCGGGGGCGCCCCCGGATGCCGAAAAACGCCTGGCCCGCGCCGAGCTGGCGTTGCCCCACTACTTGAAGGGCTTCGCGCTCGCGCCCAACGATCCGAACCTCATCTCGCTCGCGCTGCAGTGCATGTGGGAAGAAAAAATCGTCCTCCCCCATCGCCAAGAGCTGAGCGACTTGGCGGACGAGCACCCCGGCTCGTGGCTCGCCTACTTGGTGAGTGACACCCTCGAGAACGGCGAGAAGAACGGCGGCGTGCAAAAGAAGTACCGCCCCCGCTCCTACGACGAAGGCCCCAAGGGCGATTGAACCGCCGCCACGCGGGCGGCCCCCCGAGGAGCTTCGGGCACGAGCACGGCACGTTTACGGGCGCGCGCGAGCAAAACCAGGGCTATCTTTGGCGGGGTTGGGGCTGCGCGCTCCAAGGAGGGATCACATGCGACGCATTGCAAAAGGTTGTTGGGTTGGCTTGGCGCTCGGGCTCTTTGGGTTGGCTCGCTCGGCGGCGGCCGATCCACCGTTCGTGCCCTGGTCGGCGCTACTGCCCGGCTTGACGACGACGTTCGAGCCCTCGAGCGCGAACGAGTGTCAGTCGGGGCAGCTCTCGTGCGTACACGCGGTCATTCAGGAGATGAGCGCGCGCTTCGCCCCGCTCGACGCCGCGTGTGATCACAATCTGCTGTTCGCGCTCACCTATTTGCGCACGACCGAGCAGTACGAGGCGTCGGTGATGTTGCCGGGCTTCTTCACCGATCCGAGCTTCATCAACCACCAAGACGCCAATTTTGCGCGCCTGTACTTCGACGCTTGGGATAATTACCGGGCCGGCGCGCTGAGCCAAGTACCGCTCGCCTGGCGCCTGGCGTTTTCAGCGGCCGATCAACAGAAGGTGAACGGCATGGGCAACGTCTTGCTCGGCATGTCGGCGCACGTGAACCGCGATTTGCCGGTGGTGCTCGCCGAGATAGGCCTCGTGAAGCCCGACGGCTCGTCGCGCAAGCCCGATCACGACAAGGTCAACGTGTTCCTCAACCAGGTGATCGAGCCGCTGTTCGACGAAGCAGCGGCGCGCTTCGATCCGCTCGTCGACGACACGCAAATCGATGGTAGCCAGCTGGACGAGGCCGCGCTGCTACAAATCTTGGTGGCTTGGCGCGAGCAAGCCTGGCGCAACGCCGAGGCATTGGTCAGCGCGCCCACGCCGGCCCTGCGCGCGGCGCTTCAGGCTCAGATCGAGCAAACAGCGGCCATCGAAGCGAACCTCATCATCATTGCCACCGCGTACGCGCCGCTGAGCGTGCAGCAGGCCTTGGCCGAGCTCGTGGGCCTGCCCGTAAACCCAGCGCGCGTCGTGCAGGCGATCGCGGACCGAAACATCAACCTGCTGCATGGTGTTTTAGGTACCATGCTGACCCCGGGGGCGACTCTGCGTAACCATTACTGCGCCGCCCACGGCTGAGCCATGTTATGGAGCCGCCAGAGGAGAATTGGCGCATGGCTTTTTCACGTCGTCTCGGGGTCATTGGCATTCTGGGTGCTTGCTGGTTCGTCGCGGTCGGCTGTAGCGACGACGAAGATCAGAAAGACTCGAGCGCCGACGGTGGCGATGGCGGAGAAGCGCCGAGCGCTGGCAAGTCCGCCGTCGCCGGAAGCAGCAACAACGCCGGCAAGAGCGGCGGCGGCGGCAAAGCTGGAGCCAGCGCGGGCGGTGCGGGCGGGGTCGCCACGGGCGGTGCGGGCGGCGAAACGCCGAGCACGGCTGGCGCTGGCGGCGCCGATGGCGGATCGGGCGGCGCGGCCGGCGCAGCCGAGGTGCCGGGCGCAGGCGCGGGCGGAGCGTCGGGCGCTTCCGGTGCCGACGCGGGCGGAGCCGCGGGCGCGGGCGGAGATGCGGGCGTCGCCGTGGCAAAGGCTTGCGCGGACGAATGTGAAATCGACGCCGACTGCGCGATCCAGGACGCGTTCGGTCGCGCCTGCAATCAAGCGACGCACCGTTGCTACGACGCATCGGTAGAGACCTGCACGACGAACGACGACTGCCTACCGAGCGGGAGCCAGTGGTTCGTCAATTGTGAGACTGACGACGACTGCGCAGACGACGGCAGCGAGAGCTGCGTCGGCCTCGCCGGCGTCGGTTACTGTGCGGTGCTGTCGGTCGCCGGCGAATGCTCTTTCAGCGAGCCGAAAGACATGCCGCGCTTCGGAGCCCAGGGTACGAGCAACGTCTGCGTCGGCTTCGATCGTTGCAACGCCGGAGCGTGCATCTTCAACTGCGCAGATCCGCTGTTCGGCGGTTTCTGCGACGTGGGCAACGGCAACGGCGACACCTGCAACCCGACCACCGGTCTTTGCGAGTGCGCGCTGCCCAGCGAGTGTAACAGCGGCGTCTGTGGCGCGGACGCTCACTGCGCTGAATGCGCGCTCGATAGCGACTGCGCGGGTGCTCAAATCGGCCGAGACGTCTGCGTCGCCGGCAAATGCGGCTGCTCGGCGGCCAGCGTCTGCCCAGACCTCACGGCAGAGGCCACGCCCGTCTGCGAATAGGCCGTTTTTTCGGCGGCGGCGCCCCTTTGCGCCAGGGGTGCCGTCCCGTGGTATCAATTGGACTCCATGATCCGGCAAGGTGAGCTACTTGCGGGGAAGTACCGCGTCGAGCAGGTGCTCGGCGCCGGGGGCATGGGCTATGTGGTGGCGGCGTTGCACGAGCAGCTGGGACAGCGCGTCGCCGTCAAGCTGCTGGTGCCCGAGCTGTGCGAGAACGAAGACTCGGTCACGCGCTTCCTGCGCGAAGCGCGCGCGGCCGTGAAGATTCAGAGCGAGCACGTCGCGCGCGTGCTCGACGTGGGCGAGCTGACCAACGGCTCCCCCTACATGGTGATGGAGTTCCTGTCCGGCCGCGACTTGGCCGAGGAGCTGGATCTCCCAGGGCAACTCGAAGTGACGGTGGCCATCGACTACGTGCTGCAAGCCTCCGAGGCCGTGGCCGAAGCGCACTCGCTCAACCTCATTCACCGCGACTTGAAGCCGGCCAACTTGTTTCTGACGCATCGCCCCGACGGCAGCCCGCTGGTCAAGGTGCTCGATTTCGGCATCTCCAAGGCCATCAACGCCGACGACAGCGCGCTCGAGCCGGCGCCCAGCTTGACGGCGACGCACTCGCTGCTCGGCTCGCCCGCGTACATGTCGCCCGAGCAAATTCGGCGGCCGAAGAGCGTCGACATTCGCACCGACATCTGGTCCCTGGGCTCCATTTTGTACGAGCTCTTGGCGCGCGAGCCGCCGTTCAACGCCGATTCGCCGCTGGCGCTGCTGGCGGCGGTCGTGTCCGATCCGCTGCCCAGCATTCGCGAAAAGCGCCCCGACGTCCCGCCCGAGCTCGCCGCGGTGATCGCCAAGTGCTTGGAGAAAAATCCGGACCACCGCTACCAAACCGTGGCGGAGCTGGCCGACGCGCTGGCGCCGTTCGCGCCGCGCTCCATGCCGTCGGTGTCGCGCATCTCTGGCATCTTGCGCTCGGTTTCGATTCGCCCGGCGCCCACCGACAAGAGTCCGTCGTCTCAGCGCACGCTGCAAAGCCCCGGCACGCCCATCAGCGAGCAGCCGACGGAAGTGCAGCGCGTCAACGTCATCACCCCCGCGCCGCCCGCGCGGAGCGAGAAGAACACGAAGACCGATTGGGAGGCGACGCCGTCCACGGCCGGCCGCTCGCGGCGGCGCGTGGTCCTTGCCAGCTTGGGGCTCGCGGGGGCGCTGGTCGCCGGCCTCGTGCTCTGGCAACGGCGGCCCGCCATCACGATGGAGCCGCCGACGGAGCCTGCCACGAGCGGCGCCGCTGCCACGCCCCCCAGCGCCCCCGTGGCCGTCACGGCCAGCCCAACGCCGAGCGCGCCGCCCGCTGTTTTCGCGCCCATCGAGGCCCCCGCGCTGCCGTCGTCGCTCGCAAGCGCGGCCCCGAGCGCGGCCCCGAGCGCGGCCCCGAGCGCGGCCGCCGTAGTCCCGAGGCCGGCTGCCTTCAGCAAGCCGAAGGGCAAGCCAAAGCCCGTCGCTGTGGCCACGCCCGCCAGCGCGCCCGCGCCTGCTCCGCCCGTTGCTCCCGCCGCGCCCAAGCCCGCTGCCGTTGCCGATCCGCTCGACGGGCGGCGCTAGCCCAGCTCGCGGGCCGCGCGCCGCCGTTGGACCGCAGTCGCGCCGACGAGCAGGGCCAGCCAGCAGGCAGGGTCGTGCCCCACGGTGCGCCCAGCAAAGCCGCAGCTGGCGCGGCGCGCTGGCTCGGGTCGGGGAGGAGCGGTAGCGGGCGTACCCGCGGCGTTGGCGTTGGGCGCTCCGCCTGCTCCGCCCGCTTCGCTCGGCTCGTTCGCCGCGCCGGCCTCCGCGGCGGGCCCGTTGACGTTCGTCGCGCCGGCCTCCGCGGCGGGCCCGTTGACGTTCGCCGCGCCGGCCGCGCCCGCTTCGCCCGTCGGCTCTGGCACGGGCTCGCCGCCCGCCGCCGTGAAGGCTTCGTCTATCAGAGCTCGAAACGGAGGCACGTGGGTCAAGCGATGCACGACGCCGGGCGCGGTGCACGATTCACCCCGCTGCAGCGAATAAACACCCAAAATAGCCCCCGTTTCTTGCGACAAAAGCGGGCCCCCGCTGTCCCCGATGCAGCCCGAGGGGCCTTGTAAGAGCAGAGAGCGAGGCGGCACCGTGGTCACGCCGTCACTGATTGAGTCGGGCCCCACCGCCTCGATCTCGAGATCGCGCCTTTGGGCGCGCGCTTGCGTTCGGTAGTCGATCGCCTGCTGCTCGCCGTCGAGCCCGTAGCCGACCAACACGCCCAGCTCGTGCGCCTGCGCCGAACGGCCGAGCCGTAGCGGCACGAGCGGCAAGTCGAGCGCGGTGTCGAGCACCACGAAGGCGAGGTCATTGCGGCAAGGCGTGGGCGACTGCGTCGAGATGATCCGTAGCCCGTGCGCCAAGATCGTTTTCCGGGGCGTCTTGCGGCCGTACACCTCGAGGTCGGCCGCGGGCAGGTGCAAGCCGAGGCGGCCACCTCCGGTTGGATTGTCCGTCGGCTCACCGCGCACGGTGCACGAGAATTGGCCCTCGGTGAGGTAGGCGACGCAGTGCCGCGCCGTGAGCAGCAGGTTGGGCCCCACCAAGCTGGCGCTACACAGCACCTCGCCTTCGTCGAGCTCGGCGCGTAGTAGCACCACGCCGTCTTGCTCGGCGCCCGACGCTTCTCCGCCCACGATGGGCTCGCGGCGTCGTGAAGTAGAGCCGTCTGGGCCCGCTTCGGCGCAGCCCAGCGCGCTGGCAAGCAGCCCGACAAGGCTCAGCCAGCGCCGAGCGCTCACGGGACGAAAAAGCCCGAAATGCACGGAAAGCCCTTGCCGGTCAGCGCCTGCTCGTCGCGGTCGTAGCGCAGCACATCGATGCGCGCGCTGGCGGTGTTGTTTTGGCGCGTGAAGCAGAACACGCTGCCGTCGACGGGGCGCACGCCCGTGGCCTCGTCGAAGTTGGGCGGCCCGAGCGTGGTCTCGAGGTGGAGAGTGGCTCCGTCGGTGGACAGCACGTCGAACGCGTCGACGATCGCGCCCGGGCCGATGCTCACGTTCGTGCCGTCCAAAAGCCGCCTCATGCCCTCGGCGATGCCGGAGCCGGTGAGGCCTTCGGGTTGATTCGCGCCGTACATGGCGTACGCCAGGAAGTAGATGGCGTCGTAATACTGCGCGGTGTCTTTGAGGGCGCTCTTGAACTGCGAGCCCAGGCGGAGCGCGTAAGCGTTTTGCAACGTCCGGTCCGCAGCGGCCGCCACCGAAACGCCGACGTAGCGCTGTTGGGCTTCGACGTCCGGAGCGCGCTCCAGCGCCTCGCTGATCCGCGCCGTGAGCGGGCCCAGGTTGCCGGCGTTGTACGGGGAGAGAATGTAGAAGGGCCGCGCTTTGGGGGCGGCTTTGGTATTCAGCTCCCAGTCTTCTTCGATGGTCTGCTGCAAGCCGCCCGTCATCAGAAACTGCTCGCTGGCGGCGGAGATGACGATGTCGGGTCGGAAGGCGCTGATTTCGGCCGCCAGCGCCGAAAAGTCGGGCTTTTCGCCGATCGTGAAGGGGGCGAAATTCTCGCCGTTGCTCAGCACCGATTTGCCGTTGAACTGCAGCGTCGACAACAGCGCGCCGTTCAGCTCCGAATCGAAGGCGTCTTTGGTGGTGACGAGCGCCACCTTGATGGGCGCTCCATCTTCGAAGTCGGGGGCCGCGCGGACGTGCGCTTCGGACAGCTCGAGCAGCGCCGCGTACGTCGGCGCGAAATCGCTCGGCTGCCCCAGGATGCTCCAAATGTGCCCATCGTCTTTCTTGGCCACGACCGGCTCGGTGATGGGCACCGGGCTGAAGTAGAAGAGCTCTGGGTAGGTGTCGTACGCGCGCCGCAGGTCACCCGGCTTGAGGGTGGCGACGATGGCCGGCACTTCCAAATCTTCGGCCAGGTGCTGCACGCCCGATTCGACCGTGTCCTCCGCGTTGTCACACACCACCATCACCAAGGGCCGAGCCCCGCCACCCGGTCCGTCGGGAAGCCCGCCGCGGTTGTCGCCGCTCAGCTCGTCGAGCGCGAGCTGATGAGCCCAAATGATCGAGTTGTCGGCGGGGGCAGTGCGATCGAGCGTGGCGAAGGCCCCGAAGTAGATGGCGTTGGCGTTGCCTGCGTCTTTCTCTCCGACCACGACGGGGCAAGCGTCGTTCTTGAGCGCCACGCAGGCGTGGTCGGACGCGCGGCAACGCGCCGGCTCGTCAGTGGCGGCCCGGACGCACTCGGCGTTGCTGGTGCAGCCGGTCGAGCTGGGGGCGCCGCCGTCGGGCGTCTTGCCGGCTTGCCCCGCTGCGCCTCCTTCGCCGGCCTCGGCCGAGCCGGCAACATTTTTTCCGCCCTGGCTCGTGCCGCCCTGGCTCGTGCCGCCTCGGCTCGAGCCGCCTTGGCTCGAGCCGGCGTGCGCCTGAGGCAGGTCGTCCAGTGGCGTGACGATGAGACAACCCGTGGCGCTAGCCAGCGCAGCGCCCACCCCGAGCGCCAACCTTCGCGAGTGCATCCTCACAGGCCTCCCGTCACGGCCAGGCCTGCGAGCTCGGGCCCGAGCCAAGGCGTTAGCTGGAGCGCGCTCCGTTGCTCGGGACGCGTGACGTACAAGTAGCCGGTGACGCCCGCGCCAATGGCCGCGCCGAGCCACAGACCGAGGTTGACGCGGCCGTAGGTGCGGGCTTGGTCGCGCTGGGCCTCGACCGTCGGCGACCAACCTTGTTTGGAGGCGTCGTCGAAGTCGGCGCGCTTGTTCAAGTAAGCCAGCCCCGTCGCGGCCGCGCTGGCGGCGAGCGCCAGCGTGACGCCGCCGGCCACGTAAACGGACGTAGGAATCGGTCGGCTTTGCAGCCTGTCGCTCGGGCCGGGGCCGCTGGGCGCGCCCACCAGGGCGCCCGGCGCGGCGAGGGGGGCCGGTGCTCGCGCAGCGACCTCGGGCGGCGCATCTTCCAGCGCGGGAATGGTCAACGATTGGTGATCGGCCAGGGCCCCGACCTGAACGCTGAAGAGCTGCGACTTTTTACCTGGGGCCGAGGCCCGCACGCTGTGCGCGCCCGGATCGACCGGGGTGGGCGCGCCGATCACGGCCCGCCCCACGCTGGCGCCGTCGAGCTCTATCGTGAGCCCGGGCGTGTCCGCCTCGGGAGCGAGCAGCAGGGTGAGGCGCGACAACTTGGGCTCGAGCTCGTGCGCGCGCTCGCTGGCGTATTGCACGCGGTCTTCACGAGCGTCACGGCGCGCCGCCACGACCGCGTCCGAATACTCGAGCCACGCCGTCGTCAGCTTTCCTTGCTTCTCGTGGCACGCGGCCAAGTTGAGCAGAGTGCCGGTCGCTGGATCGAGCTGCTGGCTCTGCGCAAACTTGGGGCAGGCCTCGTCGTACTTGCCGGCCGCCATGAGGTCTCGTGCTTGCCGGTAGAGCGCGTCGGCGACCGCGGCGCGCGTCTCGGTTTGGGCGCTGGCGTGGGTGGCTGCAAAGAGCTGCCAGCTCAAGGCGGCCAGGGTCAGCTCGCGTCGCATTAGGGCGCTCCTCCAAAGGCCCCGGAGGCCCCACCGAGCCCGGAATCTCCCGAGCTTCCCGCGGCTCCGCCCGGTTCGCCCGCGGCTCCGCCCGGTTCGCCCGCGGCTCCGCCCGCTTCACCCGCGCCCGCTCCGCCCGCCTCGCCACCCCCGCTGGCGCCTCCGGCACCCCCCGCTGGAACGCACTGCGCCTGGGACGGCTCGTTCGAGGAGCCTACGACGAGCGGGGCCGCCAGGCGCATGAGCGCAGCGCGCATTTCTTCGAGCTCGCGCGAGCTCAGGTCGAGCTCGTTCTGCGCCGCGGCCATGTAATGCTCGGTGAGCAGGGTGACGTCCCCCGGCGAAAGGGCTGGCGTCCCATACACCAGCGCGAACGTGTCCACCGGCAAGCCTTGGCAGCCCCACAGCTCGAGGCTCCAAATAACCAGCTCGTTCTTGTAGTCGACGAGCGGCCCTTGCATGCGTGGAATGACCCACTTCACGCGACAATCGGCGTGGGTGGCTTTGCCAAAAGCGGTGCCCACGTTGTACGCGTGGTCGACATTGCCGGTGAGCCGCGCACACAGCTCGAGCTGCTCACCCTCGAGGGTTATTGAAGCGCTGCCGCCTGCACCGGCCAAACTGAGCGCGCCGCCTTCGCCGCCTCCGTCGCGTTGGCCGCCCGTGCTCTGAGCTCCGCCAGCAGGTCGAGAGCCGCCGCCGCCGGGGGCGCCGCCCGAGTTGCCACCGCTCACTGCGGCCGCGTCGCCTGCGTTCCCCGCGAAGGCGGCAGGCCGCTCGCCGGCTTCGCCGCCGTCGCCAACAGCGGAGGGTGACGACGTCCCCTCTTCCGAGCCACAGCTGAGCGAGGTCCACGGAGCGATCGCACCGACGCATACCAGAGCCCAAAATCGCGTCCTCTGCATGACGCGCGAGATAGTAGTGGAGAAGCCGCGTCACTTCTATGCAGCCGCGCGCGGCACCGGTGGCGCGGTTATGTCGATGAAATCAAGGCTGTTTCGTTGAGCCTTAGTCAATTTGTCATGAGCTCCGTAGCCCGTGCTGATTGAACCCGTGAAAAGACTCGGCTAAGTCCAAAGAGTCTGCGCTTGGTTGGGGGAGGACCAGGCCGGGTGAAGCGACGAAACACCGGCAAGGAGAACGGGTAATGGTTAGGCATCTAGTAGGCGCAGTGGTTCTCACCCTCGCGATGGGAGCATGCTCCAGCACCCCCATCGATTCGACAGAGCAGGGCGCGACCGAGTCCCAGGTCGGCAGCGTCAACCTGCCGCTGACCGCCCAAGCGGGCGGGGCCGACTTCCGCCTCAGCGCGGCCGTCTTCACCATCACGGGCCCGGCGCTGGCCAAGCCGTTGGTCGTCAAGCCGCCCGCCGACGCTCCGGCTGTGTACAACCAAGTCTTGCCGGTCGGCTCGTACTCCATTCAGCTCGCCAACGGCTGGGTGCTCGAGCGGCGCGAGCCCGACGCCAAGGCCTTCGCCGCCGTCGCGGCGGAGCTGGTCACGCCTAATCCAGTGGCCTTCGAGGTCACGGGCAAGGCCGCGGCCGACGCCTTCTTTGGCTTCGCTACCGTCAGCGGTGACGTTGCGCTCGGCAAAGGCAGCGTCGACATTCGAATCGGCGTGCAAGATTGCTCGTCTTACGACACCTACCTGGCTGCGCTGGGCGAGCTGACGGCGGACTGTCTCGGCACCGTCGACCCGCGCCTGTACGAGGTCACCAAGGATGGCCTGCTGACGCCGACGTTCGACAAGTGTCCGCTCGACGCGAGCCGCATGACCAAGATTCGTCAGCTGTTGTCGCTACAGCACCGCTCGGCTCGCATGCCGTTCGCCAAGCAGTGCGTGGGCGGTCGCTTCCAGGTTGCTCAGCAGGCATTCGCCGCCACCGACACCAAGGTGTGCCCGACCTGGAGCCGCAAGCAGGTCATCAATCCCATCACCGAGTCGACCATCGCCAACGTGATGAAGCTGGGCTTGCCCGATTTGCCGGCGGACGACACGGGCACGGCGCCGCGCGCGCTCGAGCTCTTGAAGGTGAACAGCTTCTACGCGGTGACCGGCGACGTGAAGAACCAGAAGTGTGCGACGCCGGCTGGCTGCGCCGCGGTTTGCGCCGCCGCTTTCCCCGGCTTCGTGAGCCCCAACGGTCAAGATGGCGACCGCGTATTGGTCGATCCGACGGCTTGGTTGATCGACACCACGTACGCCTCGGCCACGGCCGACCCGTACATGCGCCTCGGCTACTATCACCCCATGTCGTACTATGGCGCGCTGCCCGGCGCGCTCTTCGGCGACTTTTCGCGCTACCAACCGTGCGGGCCGAACGTCAAGTGCGACCCGGAGTTCTGCAGCTACTACGCGGGCGGTCACATCAAGACGCAGCTACAGAAAGACTGTCTGGACGACGCCGACGTCGACACCTGCGTGAGCTACTGCGGGCCGAAGCTGCCCTGAGCTCGTGCGAGTCGAGCCTGGGCTTTGGCCTGGGCTCGGCTCACTTCATGCGCGAGAGCCAGAGCAGGCCGGCCAAGCTCGCCGCCAGCACCACCAGCGCCAAGAGCGCGATCACCACGTCGGCGGTGCGGAACCCGCGATCGGTTCGGGCCGGCGCGCTCGACTTGCGCGGCACCCGAGCGATGGGCGCCGCGCTGGCTGCGCCCTGGACGGAGCCCGGGCCCTCGCTGGCCGGCGCGCCCGTCGGCGGATCGACGTTGTCGACGTCGCGCATCTTCTCGTCGCTGCTGGCTTCGAGCTCGACGAGCGCCTCCGCCACCGGGTCGTCGAAGCCGAGCACCGTTGCGCCGAGCTGGACGAGCTTGCCGCGAGGCCAGACGGTCTCTTTGTTGGGCTTGAGCGGGGCGCCGTCCAAATGTGCGCCATTCTTGGAGCCGAGGTCCTTCACCCACAGGTGCTGCCCGCGCCGCCCTACCTCCACGTGGCGGCGCGATGAATCGACGTCGGTTAACGTGAGGTCCAAGCCTTGGCCGCGCCCAATCACGTAGGCCCGCCCGATCTCGCCGAGCACGAGCTCTTGGCCGGCGTCGGGCCCTTCTTTGACCAGTAGCTTGACGGCGGCGGCCTCTCCTTGGGCGGCCAAGGCCGACGACACGAGGGCGAGGGCGATCTCGCGCGTGGCCAGCTGCGCGTCGTCGGTTGGCGGTACCGTCTCGATCGTCAGCTCCAGCCAGATGCGGCCGATGCGCAGCAGCTCGCCGCTCTTGAGCATGCGCGGCGCCTGCGGAGACAGGCGCACGGGGCCGACGAAGGTGCCGTTGGTGCTGCCCTCGTCGACCACCACGTAGTCGCTGCCACGCTGGCGGATCGACGCGTGGCGGTGGCTCACGCTCGGATCGGGCAAGCGGATTTCGCAGCCGTCTCCGCGTCCGATGACGATGCGGGGCGCGTCGAGGCTGATTTTGAGCGGGGTGGGGTGGTCGCCGGAGCGTACGACGACGGTTAGCGCCATTGGGCTGGGCGGGACGGTACGGGACCGACCGGCGACCTGACTGTTACCTCAATTGCCAAAACTTGGCCAAAGGGTCGCCACCCGCGTAGTCCGGGGGGCAAGCCTCGCGCTCCGACCCAGGAGCCGAGGTCGGAGGCAGCATGACGCAAGCAGAAGAACGCAGGACCGAAGGCCAGGGCCGGATGTTGGTCGAAACGCTGGTCGAGGTCGTCGGCAACGAGCCTGGAACCCCCGCTTTCGAAGCCGAATCGGTGGACGTGAGCGCGCGCGGCATGCACCTTCGGACGGCGTATTTGCCGGACGAGGGCGCGCCGCTGGTGTGCCGCTTCGAAGAGCACGGACGAGAAATCGTCGTCGAAGGGGTCGTGGCCTGGCGGCGCGAAGGCGCGCGCGGCGGCGAGTTCGGCGTCGAGTTCACGGCGCTCGACGCTCGCAGCGTCGACGCCCTGCGCGAGCTGTGCGGCGGCGACAAGCCCCAAGCCGAAGCCAGCGCCGCCTCGGCCGCTCCGCTGGAGCCTCCCCACGGCTCGGGCACCAAGGTGCGCTTGCACATCGACGGCCTCGGCTCGCCCATGAAGGCGCGCGTGCGCTCCGGCGACCCGCGCCGCGTTCAGGTTGGCTCGAGCCTGGAATTTCTCAAGGTCGGCCGGCGCTTGGAAATCGAGGACCTGGAGCGGGGCGGGCGCCGCACCGCTCACATCGACTCGGTGAACGTGGCCGTCGATCCCGAGACGCACGTGCCGCAGCTGGTCGTGGCGTTGCGCTACGAAGGCGTCGAAGAGACGACCCCGGAGCCGAGCGTCGCCGATCTTTCCGGCGAGCTACAGCCGCGCACCCTGCGCATCCCCAGCGAAGACGTCTCGCTCGAGGGCGGCGCCCGCGCCGACCATCAGCTCGAGGACGAGGGCGACCGCGAGGTGGAAGCCCTGCGGGGCAAGCTGGGCGTCGCCGCCACGCACGCCGGTGAAGCGGCGGTCTCGGCCGGCAAGCGCATGGCCGCGCTGTCTGGCTCGGCTGCGACCAACCTGTCCGGCTGGCTGCGCGGCGCGTCCGCGAAAATGGCCGAGCTCACCAAGCGCGAGAAGCCGCCGCAGCGCCGCACCACGGCGCCGGCGCCCACGCAGGCGGCGCCTCAAGGCCAACGTTTGCGGCCGCAATCGGGTGGAGACAAAACCAGCGACGCCGCCTCGCCCAAGGCTTCGCTGGCGACCGCGCAAGGCGCGTGGACGAAGCTGCCGAAGAAGAAGAAGGCCATGGCCGCGGCCGGTGTCGCGGTGATGCTGGCGACGATCATCGCGCTGGGCTCGCGTCACGGCTCGCCTCCGCCCGGCGCCGACGCGGCGCTGCCCAAGGCAGAGCCGGCCGTCGTTGGAGCGGCGCCTGGCGCCGTGCCCGCGCGCGCCGCCGAGCCCGCGCCGAACTCGCTCACGGAGGCCAACGGCGTCGTCTCGGCCGACGTGCCGCTCTTCGGCGCCACGCCCATGGCCACCATGGAGCCGGCGCCGCTGGCGCCTCCGCCCGGCGCAGGCGAAGCGTCGGAAGAAGCCGCCGAGAAGGCCGAAGCCAAAGCGTCCGTCTCCGCGGCCGCGGACGACGAGAGCTTTCCCGAAGAAGGCGACGGCAAGTCCGCCAAATCGAAGAGCAAGAAGCCCGAAGACGTAGCGCCCTGGGGGCGCGGCAAAGTGACGAACCCGGTCATTCACCGCTTGCGCCTCGACTCGGCGGGCGATTCCTTGCAAGGCTCCCTGCAGCCGACGGGCTTCACGGTGGTGGTTCCGAATCGCAAGGTGATGGAGCAAGGTGCCGCCATCGCCAAGCGCGATCCGCGCATCGCCCGCGTACGCACCGTGAACACGCCGAACGGCGCGCAAATCACCGTACAATTCAAGGACGGCGTGCCCGCCTACCGCGCCCGCCTGCGCCGCGACTTCATCGAAATCTTGCTCGGCGCCGCGGAGCCCAAAAAGTCCGCCGCCGAGCCGAAGAAGCCCAGCGCGTCCAGCACGAAGTCGAAGCCCGCCGCCAAGTCGCACCACTGAGCCCGGAGTGGGCTGCCACTCCGCAGCCCGCCTCGCAGAAGCTGCCGTGTCGGACACCCGGTCGCCCCGCTCGCGGGCACGCACACCCGAGCGACAGTGCGCTCCGCACCCTCGGTCTACGCCGCACCACCGCGACGCAGGCAGAGGTCGTCAGCAACCTCGAACGAGCCTTCAGAGCAGACGGCCTCTTCGCGTCGGAAAAGTCGGTTCGGTACCGAACTGACTTTTCGGAGCAGACGGCCTCTTCGCGTCCGAAAAGTCAGTTCGGTACCGAACTGACTTTTCGGAGCAGAACGGGCTCTCCGCGTCGCGAAAGTCAGTTCGGTACCGAACTGACTTTTCGGAGCAGAACGGGTGCTTCGCGTCGCGAGCCTGCCGGGCTTGTAACGGCCCTGGTAAGTCTCGAGATCTTCACAGGAAGTTCGGGAAGGGAGGGCGAGAGCTTGGGGATTGGGGCGCTGCCGCCCGCGAGTCGGGGCCTTCATCGAAATCGCTGGGGCGAGGCCGAGCTCGAGCTCGATTTACATGCCCCAGTCTTTCATCAGCTTGGCGTTGCCGGTGGTGGGGGCGCCCTTCTTGAACACCGCGAAGTCTCCGGAACGCTTGACGACGCCGTACTGGTTTTTCTCGAGGACCGCTTTGAGCGAGGGCTTGGTCTTCGACAATTTTAGCTCTTTGCTGGACGCGACGATCCATTCGGCGCCGTGGGGGCCCGTCCGCATGGTGTGCAGAATGCGGCGCGACGACAGGTGCGGCCCGACCTTCTCGGTCGCGGCGACGGTGGCGTCCTTCGGAATGTCGGCGATCAGCGCGATCAGCCGCTCGTAGCGTTTGTCTTCGGCTTCGGTGTAGGTGAACTCCACCTTGTGGAAGCCGCCCTTGAACGAGCTCTCGCGCATCGCGAAGGCGCCGTAGTTGAAGCTCAGCACGGCCGAAGCGCCGCACAGCGCGAACAGCGCCGCGCGTTGCCGCTGCGGCCCCAGGTCCGCGCTCTTGCCGATGGCCACCAGCGCCAGCACCGCCGCCATGAACAGGTACGGAGCCCAATGCATGGTGTAGTGGAACGAGAATTGGATCGGCGGGTCGTAGTTGGTGACGAGCAGCGTCAACAGCACGCCTGGAATCAGGCTCAGCCACAGGTACCAACGCCTCAGCGGCAGGAACGCCAGGGGCGTCAGCAGATGCGTTAAGTATATGATCTTCTTCTCGATTGCGAGCTTCGAGATGACGAAGAGCGGATTGGTCAACAGCGTCTTGATCACGCTGCGAAAGCCGCGCTCACCGTCGGCCCACAGCTCTTTGTACATGGTCGGAAACCACCAGTCGCCCGCTTCGTCCATGACGTAAAAGCGGATGATCAAGAAGTACGACGTGGACACCGTAGCGAGCACGAGGCCCGCCGTCGGACGGTAGCCGCTGGCGACCAAGAACAGCCCGATGATCGACAAGCCGATCGGGATGTCTTCACGCATCAAGAGCGCGATGGCCGTCAAGACGCCCATCCAAACCCAGCGCTTGGCGTCGGCGGCCCAAACCACCCCGAACACGAACAGCGCCGCGATCGGCACGTTCTGGAACTCCGAGAAGGTCGCCCCGTGCATCGGGTAGTAACAGAGGTAGCAAAGCGCGATGGCGGCCGCCGTCCACTGGGCCAAATGCCGACGCGCGAACAAGAACAACGGCAACGCGCTGCCGCCGATCAACACCGACTGGATGATGAGCAGCGTTTCGGGCCGCGGCACCAGCGCGTAAATCGGTAGAAATAGGTAGTGGCCGAACTTGGCGTGCGCGGCCAGGTACTTGCCCGGGTCGTCGGGGAACGCGACGGGGCTCTTCAGAAAATCTCCGCTCAGGCCGCCGTACATCAAGTTGTTGTTGATGGACAGGTCGAAGTTGCCGGTGCGCAGCTTGTAGTGCCAGCGCAGCAAGAAGAACGAGAAGAACGCGGCGTAGCCCAGGCAAGCGGCGACCACGAGCACGAGGGGGCCGCGCCGCTTCACGACGGCGGGGACTTGATCGACGGTTTGCCGCCAGAAATCACGAGCTTGGGACGGCACCGAGCGCAGCGAGAGCAGGATGAGCGACTCCAGGAGCAGGCTCATCAGAATCACGATCGGCAGCAGAGCGTCGTGGCGGTTCTGCCAGGGCTTGGCGCGAAACAGCGCTGGCAAGCACGGCAGCATGATGCCGGGCACCAGGAACCATAGCCACCGCTCCAGCTCCGCTTCGCGGCTCCGCTTCCGAAACCACGATAGGAGGCCGATGCCCGCCGCGCCCCCGACCCCGAGCCCCGCCATCAGCAGAGCCAGCATCACCTTGCGTTCGGGAACGCCCCTGACGTTGCTGGTCAGAAACTCCGGGACCCACGCCGACTTGATGGAGAACTGGGCCCAGGCCGAGAGCGCTAGCCCGAGCAGCGCGCTGATCGCGAGCACCCGGGTCGTGATGGCCCAAGGGTGTTGGTCGAAGAGCGGGGGCAGCTCGTCCTTCGGCTCGGGTGGCGGAGCTTCGCCGTCATCGTCATCACCGTCGTCGTCCTCGCCGTCATCGTCATCACCGTTGTCGTCACCATCGGCGTCGTCGTCACCATCGGCGTCGTCGTCACCCTCGGCGTGATCGCCGTCAGCGTCTTCCGTCTCGGCGCCGGGCGTCGGAGCAGACGCGCCCGCGGAATCCGACGTTGCCTCTACGGCCACAGGCCCTGGCTCACTAGCGGCTTCAGACGCCTCCGGAGTCGGTTCCTTGGATTTGCCCGCCACGTCGTCGTCCTGGGACCCAGCCATCTCGCGCCGGGTCTACCACGAGCGCCCGCGGAATAGACCGATCACGGCGGGGCCTGCGGTTTCACGGGTTTGGACCCTTTGGACCGCGTCAGCTGCTGGCAGGCCGGCGGGTGACCGCGTACGCTTGGATGAGCATGCTCCGACGAGTGCGGCTCACCGCGGCCCTCACCCTGGTGGTGATGGGGCTTACGGCACCCGCGGTCGCTTTCAATCCGGCAGGCCGTTCCAAGAAGCCCAAGCCCGAGCAGAAAGGGACGAAACCGTCGGGAGCGGCTAGACCAGGCCCCGCCAAGCCCAACGCCGAGAAGACCGGGGCGCCCAAGAAGCCTGCGGCGGAGGCGGCCAAGCCCGAAGGCCCCAACCGCGAGGCGTTGATCGCGCGGTACCTGGGCATCGTGCTGGCGCAGCCGGGCGCGGAGTTCCCGCTCGAGCGGCTGGCGCAGCTGTACCGCGAGCGCGACGGCAACCTGGAGCAGCTGATTGCCGAGCTTTCCGCGCGGAGCGCCAAAGATGCGAGCCCCTACAGCGTGCTGGTGGCGCTGGCCGGGGTCTACAAGAAAGACTCGCAACCCGAGCGCGCGATCGCGACGTTGCAGCAGGCCATCGCCAAGGAGCCGAGCAACCCCATCGGCCTGTTGTCGCTCGCTCACCTGTACGCCGAGCGCGGCGACAAAGCCGCGTCGCGCGCGCAGCTCGAACGAGCGCTGCCGTTCGTCAAAGATGCGCCCACGCGCGAGCAGGTGCTGCGTACGCTGCTGGGCCTTTGCCTGGACGAGAAGGATTTCGTTCGCGCCAAGCAGGTGCACGAGCTCTTGCTGGCGGCCACGCACGGCTCGTTCTTCGTGCGCGCCGAGCTGCCGCGTGAGCTGGTGGCGCGGGGCGAGCTCTCGCGCGCCATCACCGAGTACGAGGCGGTGGTGCGCGCCGCCGCTGGCGACAACCGCGTGCTCGCGCCGGCGCTGATCGACTTGGGGCGCACCTTGTCGCAGGCGGGGCGTGACGCGGAGGCGCAAGCCGCGCTCGATCGCGCCTTGCTGATCGCGCCCGCAGAGTCGGGGGCGCGGCGCCAGGTGCTGGAGGCCCTGGCCGAGATTTACCGGCGTTCGGAGCGCTTGCCGGCGCTGGTCGACCGCCTCGCCAAGCAGGCCAGCGGCACCGAAGAGCTGAAGCTGCTCGCCCAGCTGTACGAAGAGACGGGGCAGGTCGAGAAGGCGCTGGCCACCCACCGTAAGGTGCTCGGGCGCGACGCCAAGGAGGTCGGGACGCGCCTGCGCGTCGTGCGCCTGCTGGAGGTGCGCGGTGAGCTGGATTTGGCTATCGCTGAGTACGACGCGCTGATCAAGAGCGCGCCCCGTAACCCCGACTACGTCTTTCGTTTGACCGAAGCGCTGTTGCAGCGCGGTGATCGCAAGCGCGCCCTCAGCGAGCTGGCGGCGCTGGAAGCGCGCTCGGGCAACGACGAAGAGACGCTGACGGCGCTCGTGGATTTCTACGAGCGCATGGAAGAGAAGGATCGCGCGCTCGCGCTGCTGACGCGGCTAGCGGGCAGCGGCACGCAAGATCCGGAGCACGTGGTGGAGCTGGGCGCACGCTACTGGGAGCAAGGCGACAAGAAGCGCGCCGTGCAGACCTGGCAGCGGCTGCGCACGTTGCTCCCCGAGCGCGCCGAGGGGCTGCTGCGCTTGGGCGAGGTGTACCTCGAGCACGACATGTCGCAAGAGGCGCTGGAGACCTTGGCTGAAGCCGTCAAGCGCGAGCCGAAGCAGGCCAAGGTGCGCCGCGCCTACGCCGTTGGCCTCGAGCGCATCGGCGCGGCCGCCGCCGGTCGTGACGGCCAACGCCTGGCTTACGAGGAAGCGCGCAAGATTTGGGAGCAAATTTTGCGAGATTCGGCGGCGGACGCCAACGTGGCGCGTGAGGCGCGCCAGCACGTGGTGACGCTGCTGAGCCTGACCGGGCAGCTGGCGCCGCGGCTGGCGCTGCTGGAGAGAAAATTCGGCGGCGAGCCGGCCGACATGGAAGCGGGGCGGCTGCTCGCAGAGGCCCACGTGCGGCTGCGCCGCTACGAAGACGCGGAGCGGGTGCTGCGGCGGCTGTCGCAGCTGTCGCCCGGCAACGTGGAAGACCTGACGCGGCTGGAGCGCGTGCTCGTGCTCGGGCGCAAGTTGGAGGCCGCGCTCACCACCTTGGACAAGCTGGTCAAGCTCGATCCGAAGCGCGCGCGCGAATACTACCAGCGCATGGCCGGCTACGCCGCCGAGCTGTACCAAGACGACCGCGCGCTCGGCTACGCGGCGCGCGCCGTGGAGCTGGGGCCCGACGACGCCGAAGGTCACAAGAAGCTCGGCGAGATGTACGAAAAGCGCCAAGACACCCCGCGCGCCATCGCCGAGTTTCGCAGCGCCATCGCCAAGAACGAGCGGCTCTTTCCCGTGTACCTCGAGCTGGCCGAGCTGCTGGTGGGGCAAGACCAGCTCGACGAGGCCGATCAGCTCTTTCGGCGGGTGGTGCGCTCGTCGCCCGACGAAGAGCTGGTGTACAAGGCCGCGCGCCTTTCGATGCAGCTGAACCTCGGCCGGGGCACGCTGGACTCGCTCGAGAAAGATCTGCTGCCCATCGCGCTCGGCAACCCCGAGCGGCCGATTTTTCGGCGGTTGTTGGTCGAGGTCTACGGGGCGCTGGCGTACCCGCTGCTGCACCGGGCCAAGAGCGCCCTGCCGGCAGAAGCGGAGGAGGCGCGCGCCGCGCTGCGTAAGCTAGGTGAGCGAGCCGTCAAGCCGCTGCTCGACGCGCTCTCCGACCCGCGCGAGGCGCAGCAGCAGGTTGCCATCACCCTGCTCACCCACGTTGGCAACAAGGACGCGGCGTCGTCGTTGTTTGCTTACGCCAGCGGCACCGCAGATCAGCAGCTGCGGGCTCGCGCCATGGTGGCCGTCGGCACGCTCCGCGACCCCCGGCTGGAGCCGAAGCTCTCGGGGCTGCTGCTGACGAGCGACCAGGGCCGCTTGAGCGACAGCGACCCGGTCAGCGTGGCCGCCGCGTGGGCGCTCGCCCGGCTCGGCAGCAAGAGCTCGTTTGCTTCGCTCGAAAAGTTGGCGGCCGGCGACAGCGGAAACCTGCGCGCGCTAGCCGTTTTGGGCTTGGGACAGCTGGGCGATGCGCGGGCCATCCCGCAAGTGCAGAAGCTCTTGCGCAGCCCGGACGCGGGCGCATTGCCGCGCGCCGCCGCGGCCTTTGCCGCCGGCGCCTTGGGCCTGCGCGGGGAAGCCGAGACGCTCACGGAGCTGTCACGCGACCCGGACCCCACCGTGCGGGCCCAAGCCATCTTGACGCTGGCTCGGCTCAAGCTCGAGCCCGCGGCCTCCGCCATCGCCGAGACGCTGACCGAGCCCGCTCCCGAGCTGGCGCGCGCCGCGGCGCGGGCTGCGGTCGCGCTGGTGTCGGGCGCGTCCGCGGTTCCCGAGGAAGTGTTCCCGGTGCCCGACGCCGCGCTCGACGTCAGGCAGGTCATCGACGCCATCCACCCGGCACCGCATGACCCCACCTTGGAGGTGGCGGCGCTGGCCAAGCTCTCTTCGGCGCTTTCACGCGCCGCGGCGGCGGCAGCCGAGTCATCGCCGGCGCGCGCGCGCGCGCTGTCCGAAGCGCTGGCGCGGGGCAGCGGCTTGATGCTCGGCAGCTTCGAGACCGCCAGCCGCAAGCCCAAGGCCGAGGAGCAAGCCGCGGCGCAGCGCTTACTTTCGGACGTGGGCAAGAGCGTGGTCGTGCCGCTGGCTCGGCTCACGGCGCACCCCGATCCGGACTTGCGGCTGGTGCCTCTGCCATTTTTGATCGGGCGCAGCGAAGACACGGCCAAGCGCGCGCTGGAGGCGTTGACCCGTGACTCGGAGCCTGGGGTGCGGCGCGCCGCGCTTTCGGCGCTCGGGCCCGAGCAGCGAGAGCTGGCCAAATCGGTGGCCGCTCGCCTGAACCAGGAAGAGGAGTGGCCGCTCCGCGCGACGGCCGCGGAGGCGTTGGGCCGCATGGCCAGTGGCCACTCCGAGCCCGCGCTGGTGGACGCCCTGAGCCGGGCGGCCCTGTCCGACCCGTACGCGTTGGTGCGCGAAGCCGCGGCTCGGGCGCTGGCGGCGGTGGCCGGGAGCGGCGCGCTACCCACGCTGCGCCAGCTGAAAGAGCGAGATCCGGAGCCCCGGCTGCGTGGGCTCGCCGAGCGGCTGGCGAAAGAGCTAGAGTAGCCCAGCTTTTTCGGTCTCGAATGCCGTCCCGCGCTCTCTTCTCGGTCGTGCCACTGGGCATCTTGCTGACGACCGTGTCGTGTCGTGACCTCGACCGCTTCGACACCAAAGGCGCCGCCGCCTTCTGCGGCCAGCTGGTAGGCGCGCCCGATTTTCACGCCGGCTTCGTGCCCATCGGAAAGGCGGGAGAGCCGCAGCTGGTGCTCACGATGAAGCTCACGCTCGACACCAGCCAGCTCAGCAGCTTCTCCGCGGGCAAGCCGACGCAAGTCGGAGCGTTGACCAGCAACGACTCCGAGCTCGGCTTGTGCGCGCCGAGCCGGCAGGCGCTGTTCGAGAGCGCGCCCGTGCGCGGCATTCCGCAGGTCGATCACGACACGTTGTCGACGTTGAGCTTCGGCGAGGGCCACGACGAAGACTTCTTCGCCTGGGCGGACTCCACCTGCCAGGGCACCATGTTGGGGCTCGTCTCGCTGCTGCGGAACGGCGACGTGGAGCTGCGCCTGTTCAAGCCGGCGGCGTTGCCGGTGCCCGACGCACCGCCCGCGGAGCAGCCGGGCTTCGCGCTATTTTACCTGAAGCGCAACGACAAGGGCTGTGGCTTCTAGCGGCGACATCACGGTGCTCGGCATCGAAACGTCGTGCGACGAAACGGCGGCGGCGGTGGTGCGCTCGAGCGGCGCCGTGCTGAGCGACGTGATCGAGAGCCAAATTGCGGCCCACGCGCCCTACGGCGGCATCGTGCCGGAGCTTGCCTCGCGCGATCACCTGCGCAACGTGCGGCCGGTCATCGAGGCCGCGCTGCACGCCGCCGGCGTCACGCTCGAAGGCCTCGACGGCATCGCGGTCACGGCGCGCCCCGGCTTGGCGGGCGCGCTGCACGTCGGTGCCCAGGCGGCGCTGGGCTTGGCCTTCGCGCGCGAGCTGCCCATCGTCGGAGTCGATCACCTGGTCGGGCACCTGTGCGCGGCATACTTGCAGTACCCCGACCACCCCGTCGAGCCGCCCGCGCTGCCGTTTTTGGCCCTGCTCGTCTCGGGCGGCCACACCGCGCTCTACCGGGTGGACGAGCTCACGCCGGCGGGCATTCGCGAGCTGGGCGCGACGCGCGACGACGCCGCCGGAGAAGCCTACGACAAGGTCGCCAAGCTGCTCGGCTTGGGCTACCCGGGTGGGCCCGTGATCGATCGCCTGGCGCACGAAGGGGACGCGGCCCGCTTCGAGCTAGCGCGCCCGATGCGCCGAAAAGACTCGCTCGAGTTCAGCTTCTCGGGCCTAAAGAGCAACGTGGCGCGCTACGTGGAGGAGCACGGCCGGCCTCGCGAACGCCAGACCTTGTGCGATCTGTGCGCCGCGTTTCAAGAGCGCGTAGTACGCGCGTTGGTGAGCAAATCGGTGGCCGCCCTGACCAGCGAGCGCCTCTCGACCTGGGTCATCGGCGGCGGCGTGGCCGCCAACAAGGGCCTCCGCACCGCGGCGGCCGCCGCGGCTGCATCGCTCGGGGTGCGGCTGGTCGTGCCCATCCCGCGGGCATGCACCGACAACGCCGCCATGATCGCCTTCTCGGGCGCGCGCCGCCTGCTCACCGGCGAAAACCACGGCCTAAGCCTGGAAGTGAGCCCCTACACCGAGCTCCCGACCACCACCCGCAAAGGCCGCGGCGCGCGAGCGTGACGGACCCAGAGTTTTCACAGGAAGATCGGAAGGGTGGAAGGGCGGGCAGGGCGCCAAACCGTGCCGACGTTTGCGTTGCACCGCAAGAACATGCCTCGAGCACGCAGCAGCGCAACGCAAGGGTCGCAGCGGCGAGGCGCCCCCATTCATTCCTTCCTCGCGCCTTCCACCCTTCCGATCTTCTGTAAAATCCGGGTCTTAACAGAGCCGTTACGGCTTGGGGGTGCCGGTGGCGAGGATCCAGGGGTACGAGGTGGTGACGGTGGTGAGGTCGAAGCGGCTGCTGAGCAGCTGCTTGAATTTGGGCACCGTGAAGTGGTTGCAGTGCTCGATGTCGTTGCCGAAGCGAGTGATGTTCTTGCCCATGGCCAGGTTGCTGAGCATGAACCACGGTTCGTGCGGCACCGTCAGCAGCACGCGCGCGGGCCGCAGCTTCACGATCTGATCGAGCGCGTCTTCGGGACGCTCCAGATGTTCCAGCACCTCCGCGCACATGATCAGATCGTAACCGCCCGGCAGCGCCGACAGGTCGTAGATGCTGCCCTGATGAGCCTGGATGTGCGGGAATTTCGCGCGCAGTAGCGCAAGATCGCTCTCTTGGATGTCCACGCCCGAGAAGCGCGTCTGCGGGTGAATGCCGGACAGGTGCCCCGACAAGAAGCCTTCGCCGATGCCGATTTCCAGCACACTCCGGGGAGCGCCACCTTCGTGGAACAGCTCGGTAACGCGGTCGACGAAGCGCGCGATGAGCCGGCGCTTGACCGGGTTTTTGGCGCGATATTTCTTGGTCTGGAATTGGTCGAAGTACTCGTCGCTGATCACGAAGCGATCTCCCGCGGCAGTGTGATGCCTTTGGACGCCGAGGCCAGGCTCGAGCTTTCGGCGGTAACGTGCTGCAGGCGACGCCGCACCACGTAGGGCGCTTGGGCCGCGCCCAGGTGCACGATGAGCTCGGCGATCAGGCCCGTGGCCAAGATTTGTACGCCCACGACCACGCCCAGCACGCCCAAAATGAGCAGCGGGCGCTTGCCGATGGCCTCGCCCATCATCCAAAGCACGCTCAAGTAAGTGAGGACACCGACGCCGGACAGCGAGAGCAGCGCGCCCACGCCGCCGAAGAAATGCGCCGGCCTCCGCTCGTACTTGAGCAAGAAGAACACCGTCAGCAGGTCCATGATGCCGCGGAAGAAGCGGCCGCCACCGAACTTGCTCTTGCCGAACTTGCGCGCGTGGTGCTCGACGACAATCTCGCCGATTTTGAAGCGCTTCCAGTGCGCCAAGACGGGCACGAAGCGATGCATTTCGCCGTACAGGCGCAGGTTCTTGAGCACCACGGCGCGGTAGGCCTTGAAGCCGCAGTTGACGTCGTGCAGACGGACGCCGGTCAAGCGACGCACCATGGCGTTGAAGACGCGCGAAGGTACGACTTTGGTGAACGGGTCGTTCCGCTTCTCTTTGTAGCCGGAGACCAAGTCGAAGCCTTCGTCCAGCTTGCTCAAGAAGCGCGGAATCTCTTTGGGGTCGTCTTGCAGGTCGGCGTCGAGCGTGAACACGACGTCGCCTCGGGCCTCGCTGAAGCCCGCCGCCAGCGCCGCGCTCTTGCCGAAATTGCCCTGCAGCTCGAGCAAGTGCACCTCGGCTCGCTCCGCCACGAGCTGCTCGACGACCTTGACCGAGTTGTCGCGGCTCCCGTCGTCGATGAACCAAAGCTCGTAGCTTTCACCGGGGCCGAGGGTGCTGCGCGCGGCCTGATCGATGCGGTCGGCCAGCTCCCGCAGCGTAGCCTCTTCATCCATGAAGGGGATGATGAACGAGAGCCGTGGCTGCATTGCGGGCCACGACATAGCACAGTTGGGCGCGCCGGAACGCCTTCGGGGCGACTCCTCGCCCGCCATTGGCTTCGACTCGCCGAGATTTCACGGGGAACGGACCGTTCAGCGCCGCGCCGCGGCTCGCTCCTGTTGGCGCGGAGCGGTCTTCGCGTCGCAAAAGTCAGTTCGCCACCGAACTGACTTTTCGAGACGGAATGGGCGTCTCCGCGTCGCAAAAGTCAGCTCGACACCGCGCTGACTTTTATGCGCAGCAGGGGCCTGCTCGGCTTGTCGGGGTTTCGTCGCGGAAATACCTAGGATCCGCGAGCTGAGTCAGCGGGCCGCGTAGTTGGCGTCGAGCCACTCGCGGTAGGCACCGGAGCGCACGCCGCTCACCCAGGCGCCGTTCTCGGCGTACCAGCGCACGGTGGCGCGCAGGCCGCTGTCCAGGTCGTGCTGCGGGCTCCAACCGAGCTCGTTTTTTAGCTTGCTGGAGTCGATGGCGTAGCGCCTGTCGTGGCCAGGACGGTCTTTGACGTAGCGGATTTGGGCCTCCAGCTCGGCGCGGGGCTTGCCCTTGGCTTCGGCCACCAGCTCAATCAGCCGCTTGACGATGGCGATGTTCGTCCACTCGTTGTTGCCGCCCACGTTGTAAGTCTGACCGGCCTTGCCGCGCGTGAGGATGACCCAGAGCGCCTCGGCGTGATCGTCCACGAACAGCCAATCGCGCACGTTCAAGCCGTCGCCGTACACGGGCAGCTCCTTGCCCTCGAACAGGTTCAAAATCATGAGCGGGATCAGCTTCTCGGGGAAGTGATACGGCCCATAGTTGTTGCTACAGTTCGAGACGGTCGTCGAGAGGCCGTAGGTCCGCTGATAAGCGCGCACGAGGTGATCGGAAGCGGCCTTGGACGCGGAGTAGGGCGAGCTCGGATCGTACGGAGTCTGCTCGGTGAACAGGCCCGTGTCGCCCAACGAGCCGTAGACCTCGTCGGTGGAGACGTGGTGAAAGTGGATGCTCGGGCGTTTTCGCGCCACCTCGAGCAAAGAGTAAGTGCCCACGATGTTCGTCTGGACGAACACGCCCGGCCCCAAAATGCTGCGATCCACGTGGCTCTCGGCGGCAAAATTGACGATGGCGTCGATGCCGTGCCGTTCGCACAAGTCGTCGACCAGCTTTTGGTCGCCGATGTCGCCGCGCACGAGCGTGTAGCGAGCCTGGTCGACGGCCCCCGCCAGGTTCTCGGGATTGCCGGCGTAGGTCAGTAGGTCCAAGTTGACGACCTTGCCCGCGAAGCTCGGGTCGCGGAACAGCCGGCGAATGAACGCGGAGCCGATGAACCCCGCTCCGCCCGTCACCAGCAGAGCCTTGGGGCTACGCTGCACGTCGCTCATCGGGCTGCTCCGCGACGCGCCTTGAACGCCGCGAACGACTCCGACGTTTGATCTCGTTCGGACAAGATCGGCGACGCCACCGGCCAAACGAGGCCAATCTCGGGATCATTCCAGCGGATGGCGCACTCGTGCGCGGCGTCGTACGGGGTGCTGACCTTGTATTGAACCTCGGCGACGTCGCTGAGCACGCAGAAGCCGTGGGCGAAACCGACGGGGATGTAGACTTGGCAGTGCTGCTCGGCGTCGATCTCTTCGCCGTGCCATTTACCGAACGTGGGAGAGTCGGGCCGAATGTCGACGATGGCGTCGAAGATGCGCCCGCGCGTGACGCGCACCAGCTTGGCTTGCCCGGGCGTGGATTGGTAGTGGAGGCCGCGCAGCGTACCCTTGACCGAGGACGAGTGATTGTCCTGAACCCACACCTCCGTCATCCCGCGTTCACGGTAGCGAGCTTCGCTGTAGCTCTCGAAGAAGAAGCCGCGCGCGTCGCCGAAGACGCGCGGTTTGATGAGCTTGGCTCCGGACAAAGGAAGTTCGATGATTTCCATGTTCAGTCGAAGAAGGGGCTGGTTAGGATTCGCTGGTGCACTGGCGCAGGTAGACGCCGTATTCGCTCTTGCCGTAGCCCTCGGCCAGCTTCAGCAGCCGCTGCTTGTCGATGAAGCCCATGCGAAAGGCGATCTCTTCGATGCAGGCGATGCGGGTGCCTTGCCGGCGCTCGAGGATGTGCACGAACTCGCTCGCCTCGATCAGGCTCTCGTGGGTGCCGGTATCTAGCCAAGCCATGCCGCGCCCCATTTGCTCCACGGTGGCTTGGTTGCGCTCGATGTACGCTCGGTTCACGTCCGTGATTTCGAGCTCGCCCCGCGGCGAAGGCTTCAGCGAGGCGGCGATGTCCAACACCTGGTTGTCGTAAAAATAGAGGCCCGTTACCGCCACGTTGGACTTCGGCTGCTTCGGCTTCTCTTCGATCGAGAGGACACGGCCGTCTGGCGCCAGCTCGGCCACGCCGTAGCGCTCGGGGTCCAACACCTTGTAACCGAACAAGACGCAGCCCGCCGTCAGCCGAGCCGCGTTTCGCAGCATGTCCGGCAAACCGGAGCCGTAGAAGATGTTGTCGCCCAGGACCAGCGCCACCGAATCGGTGCCCACGAAGTCTCGGCCGATGATGAAGGCTTCGGCCAGGCCGTTCGGCGCCGGCTGCACGGCATAGGCGAAGCGCATGCCGAGGTCTTCGCCCGTGCCCAGGAGCCGCTCGAACAGCGGCAGGTCCTGCGGCGTGGAGATGATCAACACCTCGCGGATGCCCGCCAGCATGAGCACGCTCAGCGGGTAGAAGATCATCGGTTTGTCATAAACGGGCAGCAGCTGCTTGGAGACCACGCGGGTGAGCGGGTAGAGGCGGGTTCCGCTGCCGCCGGCCAGGATGATGCCCTTCATGAGAGCGGTCCTGATAGCCCGAGCCGGGGGCCGGGGCAATTCCGGCCTGCGCCTTGCCGGACGGGCCGCCACGGCATAACTTCCGCCGGCCATGAAACCGGGCAAAATCAAAGTTGGGCTGGTGCAAACCACGGTCGACGAAGACAAGTCGAAGCACGTTCAGAAGACGCTCGAGCGGGTGCGCGAAGCAGCTGCGCGCGGCGCCAAGCTGATCTGCTTGCAAGAGTTGTTCGCCTCGCCCTACTTCTGTCAGGTCGAAGACGCGGCCTTGTTCGACTTGGCCGAGCCCATTCCCGGTCCCACGAGCTTGGCCGTGAGCGCGTGCGCCAAGGAGCTGGGCGTTTCGATCGTGGTGCCGCTGTTCGAAAAGCGCGCGCCCGGCGTGTATCACAACAGCCTGATCGTGGTCGGCCCCGACGGCGAGTCGCTCGGGCTGTATCGCAAGATGCACATCCCGGACGATCCGCTGTTTTATGAGAAGTATTACTTCACCCCCGGCGACCTCGGCTTCAAGACGTTCCAGACGCCGGAGGCGAACGTCGGTACGCTCATTTGTTGGGACCAGTGGTACCCGGAGGCGGCGCGGCTCACGGCGCTTCGCGGCTCGCAGATCCTCGTCTATCCGACGGCCATCGGCTGGCACCCCGCCGAGAGGGCAGAGTACGGCGCGTCGCAGCTGTCGGCGTGGCAGACCATCCAGCGTTCGCACGCCATCGCCAACGGCGTGTTCGTGATCGCCGTCAATCGCGTCGGCCACGAAGGCCCCAAGGACGGCGGCTTGCAGTTTTGGGGGCACTCGTTCGTGGCCGATCCGTTCGGGGTCGTGCTGGCCGAAGCGGGCGAAGACGAAGAGACGTTGGTCGTCGAGCTCGACCTGAGCCGCCAAGAGTACGTGCGGCGCAACTGGCCGTTTTATCGCGACCGGCGCATCGACGCCTACGGCGACATCACCTCGCGCTTCATCGATCGCTGATGAAACAGAAAGCCTCGGCCCCCCGGGCCAAGACTCGCTCCGCGGCCCGTAAAGCGCTCCCCTCGCCGCAGGCGCCCACGGCGTTTTCGTGCGGCTACCGCATGCCCGCCGAGTGGGAGCCGCACGCCGCCACCTGGCTCGCTTGGCCCCACGAGCCCACGGATTGGCCCGGCAAATTCGCGGCCGTGCCCTGGGTGTTTGCCGAGGTGATCAAGAACCTCACGCTAGGCGAGCGCGTGCGCCTGCTGGTCTCGAGCAAGCGCATGCAGAACGAGGCTAGTCGGTTGCTCGAGCAGTCGCAGGTCGACTTGCGCCTGGTAGACTTCGTCAAGGTCGCGACCGATCGCTCGTGGACGCGCGACTTCTTGCCGCTGTTCGTGACCAAGCCGGGCCGAGCGGGCAAGCGGCCGCTCGGCGCGGTGAAGTTCAGCTTCAACGGTTGGGCGCGCTACGACAACTTCCAGCGGGACGAAGCGGCCGGGCTCGCGGTGCAAGCCAGCGCCACAGCGCGCGGCGTGGAGCCCTTTCAGGCGTTGGTCGACGGTGGCCCCGAGCGCTTGGTGCTGGAAGGCGGCGCTGTCGACGTCGACGGCGAGGGCACGCTTTTATGCACCGAAGAGTGCTTGCTCGACGGCCGCCAGGCTCGCAACCGCGCGCTGGGCAAGTTGGGCGTAGAGCGGGCTCTGCACCAACATTTGGGCGCAGAAAAGGTGCTGTGGCTGGGCCGCGGCATCGCGGGCGACGACACGGCCGGGCACATCGACGACTTCGCCCGCTTCGCGGCACGCGGCACGGTGGTGCTTGCGGCCGAGAAGTCGCGCAAGGACGCCAACTACAAACCCTTGCACGAAGCGCGCGAGCGCCTGACCGGGGCACGCGACGCCAAGGGTCGCAAGATCGAAGTGGTTCCGCTGCCGATGCCCGAGCCCGTCGTGTTCGACGGACAGCGGCTACCGGCCAGCTACGCCAACTTCTACATCGGCAACGCGGTCGTGCTCGTACCGACCTTCAACGATCCGGCGGACGCAACGGCGCTCGGCATCATCTCGGAGTTGTTCCCGGATCGCCGCGTCGTGGGCATCTTCTCCAAAGATTTCGTGCTCGGCCTGGGAACCATTCACTGCAGCACTCAGCAAGAGCCGAAATAGCTCGGCTCGTGGGGCGCGCTAAGGGCTCAGCGCAAAGCAATAGATGGCGCCATAGCCCCCGCCCGAGCCGACGACGGGATTGTCCGGATTTTCTCCGCCGTTCTTGGTGATCTGGACACCTGCACCACAGCCGCCTTCCGTCGTGGCCGAGATCCAGGTGCCCTGGTCGCCCTGGGGCCAGGCGAAACCTACGCGCGGTCTCCCCGTGACGGCGTTGTCGGCCTCGCTGCTGGTCCAGTCCAGGCACGTAGCGGTCGGGCCGTACAGGCGGCCCGTGGCGTCCGAGCCGGTCAGCACGTGGCTGTTCGCCGCCTGCGGCATGCTCGGATCGGGCTGGTGGTTGGGGACACCCGATTCGTTGGGGAGGTCTTGCGCAATGGCCGGGTCCCCGCCCGGGCGGTTCATCAGGAGCTGAGCCAAGTTGTTGGCGAGCAGCCTGCCGGTGCGGTCGTACCAGGGACCGACGCCGATGCGGTCCGCAGCGTTGCTGGTGGTCGTGCTCAGGAACGCCCGCCATTGCTTGCTCGCTGAGCCCGGCATCGAAGACTCGGCGATCTCGCTGCAGATCTTGTCCGCACCGGCGAGCCCCGAAGCCTCGCCATAGCGGAGGTCGCCGCCGAAGCCGTTGGGGTTGTTCGAGAGGGCCAGCATGGCGCTCAGGCTCGTCACGAAGAAGCTGAACTTCTCCGAAGCGACCGCGGCGCTGCCTCTCCCGGCCGCCGCCATCGTGCCGGTACCAGCCGCGCCCACCGCGCTCGTCTGGCCGCCCGCGTCCGTCCCCGGTTCGCCTCCCAGGCTTGGCTCGCCGCCGTTCGGGGCCGCGGGCTCGCCGCCCACCGGTTGCACCGCGTTCGCCTCACCACCCGCGCCGCCTTCGTCGTCGGGTCGTACCCGCTTCTTGAGGTCGCGCGAGCCACAGGCCACCGCCAAGATCCACACGAGCGCCAACGCCGTGAGCTTCGATCGATCAACCTTCATGGTTGGGGGATTACTCCGTTGGTTGGCGGCTGCCCAGCGCATGAAAGGGTGGCAAACTTGCCAGGGTTGGGGGCTCGCGGCAGGGTTACCGCGATGACCCCGCCCGCCCCGCCTTTGCGACGCGCTCGCCTGGTGGCGTGCGCAGCCGCGGTGCTGCTGCTGGCCAATGCCGGCCTGGCGGAGCCGAAGCCGGCGGCGCCCAAAGCGAAGGCCGCGAAGGGTGAGACCTCCACGGCCGGTTTCGTGGCGCACAAGCCGCCTTCCTCGACTCAGAAATCGAAGTCCATCGCGGAGCGGGGTGGCGTCAACCCGTGCAATACGGCCGACCCAGGCTTCGGCCTGTACGACAAGTGGTCACGCGGCATCGACATGGGCCAGCTGATCATGCCCAGGAGCAAGAAGTTCGCGCGCGGCGGCCAGTTCGACGTGATGATTCATTTCCACGGTCACGAGGCTGCGCGCAAAGAGTGGATCACCGTCATGGATGGTGCCGTGCTGGTGGGGATCGATTTAGGCCTCGGCTCCGGCCCCTACGAAACCGCGTTCGACGCGCCCGAAGCGTTCGAGCACTTGCTCGGTAGCGTGGAGCGCGCGGTCGAGAAGAAGACGGGGCGCCCCGCCAAAGCCCGCAAGGTGGGCCTGAGCGCCTGGAGCGCGGGCTACGGCGCGGTGCAAAAGATCTTGGGGCAGAAATTCGGCCGGGCGCGCGTCGACAGCGTGGTGCTACTGGACGGCCTGCACTGCGGCTACCAGGGCCAGAGCGTCAACGCGCTGCAGATTCAAGCCTTCACCGACTTTGCCAAAGAGGCCGCCGCCGGCCGCAAGCTGATGTTCGTGAGCCACTCGTCGATCATCCCTCCGGGTTACGCGTCGACGACCGAAACCGCGAATTTTTTGATCCACGAAGTAGGCGGCAAGCCCAAGGCGTCGAGCGGGGCGGGGCCCCTGGGCTTGGACCTGATTTCGCGCTACACGCGGGGCAATTTTCACGTTCGCGGTTTCTCTGGCAACGACAAAATGGATCACTGTGCGCAGCTCGGCCTGTATCGCGACATCCTCAAGATTCACATCAAGCCGCGCTGGAACACGCCCCGCGTGACATCGCCCTGATGAAACAGCAACTCCCTGGCAGCGGTGAGAAGCCGCTCGACCGTTGGCTGCGCGAGCTGATGCCCGGCAAGAGCTGGAACGAGGTGCGGCGGCTGGCCCGCACGGGCAAGATCTTCGTCGACGGCGCGCCCCTGCTCGATCCCACGCGGCTGGTTCGGGCCGGCGCGGAGCTGGAGCTTCGTCAAAATGCTCCGCGCGCCACGCGCACCCCGTCGCTGCCCCGGAGCGCGATACTGCACTTGGACGCGCAGGTCGTGGTGGTGGAAAAGCCGGCTGGCATCAGCACCGTGCCCTACGACGAGAACGAGCGCGGCACGCTGGACGAGCTGGTGATGGAGACCATCTCCGAGCGCGGGCGGCGCGCGCCGTTGGGCGTGGTGCACCGCATCGACAAAGAGACGTCCGGCGTGGTCGTGTTCGCGCGCAACGTGGCGGCCAAGCAAGAGTTGAAGAACCAGTTCCGCTTTCACTCCGTGGGGCGTCGCTATGTCGCCATTGCCCACGGTGACGTCACGGGCGGCAAGATCACGAGCCGCCTCGTGCAAGATCGCGGCGACGGGCGGCGAGGCTCGACCGACAACGAAGAGCTTGGCCGAGAGGCGATCACCCACGTGAAGTGGCTGGAGAGCCTGCGCGGCGCGAGCCTCATCGAGTGCCGGCTGGAGACCGGCCGCACGCACCAAATTCGCATTCATCTCTCCGAGCGCGGACACCCTCTCGTGGGAGAGAAGGTTTATTCGAAGAACTTTCGCGGTGACTTGATTGCCGCGCCCCGCCTGATGCTGCACGCGCGCGAGCTGGCCTTCGATCATCCGACCACGGGCCAACGCCTGAGCTTCGAGCAGGCCATGCCGGCGGACATGCAAGCTGTGCTCACGGCCCTGCGCCGCTAGCGCGCGTTCCAGCGCGGCTCGGTCGCCGAGCCCGCGCTCGGCCTCCCGGGTGCGCGCGGCCACGTCGGCGGGCAGGTCGTACAGTGGGGCTGCAGCCAAAACTCCGAGAAACGCCAGTAGCTCGAGCCTCCTACTCGCCACGTCGCTGGCGCCCTGGAAAGCGTGACGCCGATTGGTACCGTAAGGCCCAGGACCATGGCGACACCTCCCTACTGGTTTCGAGCCAAGCGCTACGGTTGGGGTTGGGGCTTGCCCCTGACTTGGCAAGGCTGGGCCGTGCTGGCCGCGTTCGCGCTCCTGGTGATGCTGGGCGCCGTGCTCTTCCCGCCGCGCCAAAGCATGGCCTTCTACTCGCTATACATGCTCGCGCTGAGCGCCGCCCTGGTAGGCGTCTGCTACCTCAAAGGCGAGCCCACGAAATGGCGCTGGGGCGGCAAGTAGCCGCAGGCGGCGCCGCCTCACTCGTTGACGCGGAGGGAGCCTTCGGTCGCGTCGGTCGCGCGCCCCTCGATGCAGTCGACGACCATGTCGGCGATCACGGAGGGGGAGATGGCGCTCTGGGGCGTGGCTTGGCCGAACAATGAGGTCAAGAGCGGCGTGGCCACGGCGCCGGGCGTGATGTTGTAGGCGCGAATTCCATGCGCGGCGCCTTCACGAGCGGCGGAGCGCGCCAGGCTCTCTAGCGCGGCCTTGGACGCGCCGTAGCTGAAAAAACCGGGCAGAGGGTCGACGGCGGCCAACGACGAGATATTGACGAGCACGCCCCGGCGCTGGCGCAGGAACACCGGCCACACTTTGGCGATCAGCGCGGCGTGACCGAAGGTGTTGGCCTGCATTTCCTCGAGCAAGAGCTCGGGCGTCACGCGTTCGATCGGCACTTGCTTGGCGGTGCCGGCGTTGTTGACGATGACGTCGACGCGATTCCACGCTTCGAGCGCGCTCGTGACCAGCCGCTCGATGGTCGCCGCGTCTTTGAGATCACCCACGACGACTCGCACGTCTTGGGTGCGCGCGAGCCGCGCCGCCAGCGCCTGAAGCTCGCTTTCACGGCGGCCGGTGAGCAGCAAACGAAAGCCCAGCTCCGACAGCTTCTCGGCGATGGCCGAGCCGATTCCGCCGCTCGCGCCGGTGATGATGGCGCAGCGGGCCGCGTCGGTGGTGGTCGTGGAAGGTGCCATCTCAACCCGCCCGGTTCAGCGGAGGCTGAGAGACACCCAAAAGCGCTGCGCCCCCGCTCGACGCGGTGAGCATGGTCGACGAAGCGCGCGCCACCGAGGCGCCGGGGGCCAACGTGACCGTTCCGGCGCTGACGCTGCCGGCGATGATCTGGATGGCCATGCCGGGCGGCACCACCCACGTCTGACCGGCGTGCAGATGAATGCGATACGCCCCGGTTTCGCTGGTTTCCTGCAAAATGTTCATTTCGGCGGAGTGCTTGCTGATGGTCGCGGCGCGCCCCCAGCTGCTGTTGCGATGGATTTCGACGCTGGGGACGGCCCGCCCCTTGAACACCTCGGGCTTGCTCAGACGCACGATCACCTCGGTGACTTGGGCGCGCGCTTCGCACGGAAGGGGCGGCGCCAGCAAGAGCCGAGCCATGGCCGTGCTCATCGACTCGAGCAGCAGCCACCTACCTTGTTGGGCGACGAACTGCACCTGATCGATCGACGACGCGTAGTTGACGGACTTTCCGAGGTCACCCCCGGCCGCGCCATCCAGGTTCAGCCCGAGGTGCAGCTCGACCTCCAGCGTTTGCAGCTCGCGCTGCTCCCACTCGAGCAAACCCAGCAAACAAGGGAACGAGAACCTCGTGACGTGAATCCAGTCGGAGCGCGGTTCCGCCAAAGCGAACCGAGGTTAGCGATCGCGCTAGGCCCCGTCAACCGCACGAGAGCTCCTCGACTTACCTCGATTTCTTTGGCAGAGAGCTATTTCGGACCTCGCGCCCCGAGCTCCTCGGCCGCGTTGCCCAAGCCATGACCCGCGAATCCAAGCTCGTGAAGCACCGCCTCTTCGTCGGCAAAGACGTGCACAAATTCTCGTGCGCGCACATGACGGTGTTTCCGGACGGCAGCAAAGAGCGGCTGCACGGCCACAACTTCCAGGTCAGCCTCCTGCTCGAGCTACTGGGCGACGATCCCGAGCTGCTGGACTTTGCCGTGCTGAAGCGCGCGCTGCAGGCCCAGTGCGAAGCCTGGACGGAGCGACTCTTGCTCCCGGGGGCGAGCCCCGCGCTCGTCATCACCCGCCACGATGACGAAGAGATCGAGTTCAGGCTCTGCGGCAAGCGCTACGTGGCCCCGAGCGAAGACGTGATTTTGCTGCCGGTGCAGAACGTGGTGGTCGAGTCTCTGGCGCGCGTGTTTGCCGGCGCCCTGGTCGAGCGCCTGGGCGCGGCTCTGCGCCCCGAGCTCGTGTTCGCGCTGGAGCTGACGGTCAGTGAGGCGCGAGGCCAAGGCGCGACGTACCGCCTCGAGTTGCCGTGAGCGCGCGCTCAGCCTTTGTTGCGCGAGGCCGCGACCCCGTACTCGTGCAGCCGGTATTGGATGGTGCGGGCGCTGATGTCCAGCATGTCCGCGGCGCGAGTGGTCGAGCCGCCCACCGCCTCTAGCGTCGTCAAAATGGCGTGCTTCTCGATCTCGGCCATGGTGGCGCCGGGGACGCGCGGGCCGCCTTCGATGGTGGCGGGCGCGGCATCGAACGGCAAGGCCTCCGCCTCGATCAGCTCGCCTTCGCTGAAGACCACGGCGCGCTCGATCGCGTTCTCGAGCTCGCGTACGTTGCCGGGCCAGCGGTGAGCCACGAGCTTGGCGCGCGCCCCGTCCGCGAAGCCTTCGATGCGGCGGTGATTTTCCCGCGCGAAGTGGCGCAGGAAATGCTGGGCCAGCACCACCACGTCGTTTCCGCGCTGGCGCAGCGGGGGCATGTCGATGTGCACCACGTTGAGGCGGTAGTACAGATCTTCGCGAAAGCGGTGTTCGCGCACCTCTTCGGACAAGTTCTTGTTCGTGGCCGCCACCACGCGCACGTCGACCTTGATCGTCTCGTTACCGCCAACCCGCTCGAACGTCCGCTCTTGCAGGACGCGCAGCAATTTGACCTGGGTAGAGGCCGGGATCTCGCCCAGCTCGTCGAGGAACAGCGTGCCCCCATCGGCCTGCTCGATGCGGCCAATGCGTCGCTTGTCGGCCCCGGTAAACGAGCCCTTCTCGTGGCCGAACAGCTCGCTCTCCAGCAGGCTCTCGGCCAGGGCCGCGCAGTGCAACGAAACGAAAGGCTTGCCGGCACGTGGGCTCAGCGTGTGCAGGGCGCGCGCCACCTCGCCCTTACCGGTGCCGCTCTCTCCGGTGATGAGCACCGTTGCGCGCGCGCCGGCCACCTGCCGCACCATTTGGTAGACGCGTTGCATGGCCGGGCTCACACCCAAAAGGCCTTCCAGCCCCTCTTTGTCGCGCGCCCGCAGCTGCCGGCGCAGGTTCTCTGCCTCACTCTTGATTTCTTCGCGCGCCAGCGTGCGCTCGACGACGAGCAGCAAGGCATCGAAGTCGATGGGCTTGGTCAGGTAGTCTTCTGCGCCGGCGCGCATGGCGGCAACCGCCGTCGAGACCTCGCCGAAGGCCGTCGCGACGATGACGGGCACCTCGATGCTGCGCGCGCGGAGCTGCTCGAGCAGCGCCATGCCGTCCATGTTGGGCATCTTGAGGTCGCTGATGATGAGGCCGGGGGCGTTGTCGGACAGGGACGAAAGCGCCTCCACCCCGTCGGCCGCGGTGTCCACCTCGTAGCCTTCCTGCTGCAGCAGCTTGGCCAAGCCATTGCGAGCGCTGGCCTCGTCGTCGACGACTAAAATGCGGGTCTTGCTCATCTCAAACTCCGAAGCCTTGCTCGAGCGGTAGGGCGACGTGAAAGCTCGTTTTTCCGGGACGGCTGCTGACGTCGATGGTCCCCCGATGATCGGTGACGATACGATGGGTGATGGCGAGGCCGAGGCCCGTTCCTCCCTCTTTGGTCGAAAAGAAGGCGTCGAAGATGGGCGCATCGGGCGCGCTCAGGCCCGGCCCGTCGTCCTCGACGTCGATGAAGATCTGGCGAGGGCCACGCCGACCCCGTAGCCGCACGGCTTTGCCGCCCGACTCGATGGCGTTGTTGAGCAAGTTCAAGAGCACCTGAGTGAGCTTGCTCGCGTCGGCCAGGAACTCCACGTCCGAAGTGGGCATATCGCAGGTGAGCTCCACGCCAGCGGCGGCGGCGGGCGCGGCGGCCAGACCGTACGCGTGCTCCAGCAGCTTGCTCAAGCTGGTCGGTTTCAGGACGGGTGGTCGAGGGCGCGCGAAGTCCAGGAACTCGGTGACCAAGTTGGCGAGCCTCGTGATCTCGTCGCCCACGACGTCGGTGGCCTCGAGCATCTCTTGCTCGCTCGATTTGCGCTTGATCGCCCGCTTGAGGAAAGAGACGTGCAGCTGGGCCCCGTTCAGCGGGTTACGAATCTCGTGGGCCAGACCCGCGGCCAGGGTCCCGACGGCGGCCAGCCGTTCGTTCTGGCGCGAACGCTCGTCTTTCGACTTTTCGTCGGTCACGTCACGGCCGGTCGCGAGCAGCACGACGCCTTCGGCGCGGCCGCCCACGGAGCTGATGCTCCAGCTCACGTCGCGCAGCTTGCCAGAGCGTGTGCGCAGGCAGCCCTCCAGCACCTCGTTGTGCCGACTCTCCGCCAGCAGGACCGTCAAAGCCTGCGACAATTCCCCCGCGCCATCGTCGAGCCGAAGCGCTTCGACGACGTGCTGACCCAGCACCTCATCGCGCGCGTAGCCGGTGACGCGCTCTGCTTCACGATTGAAGAGCTGAACGCGCCCGTCACGGTCCAAGCCCACGATGATGACTCCGGCTAGCTCGACGGCGCTGACGTAGCGCTGCTCGGCGAGCTCGAGGGCGCTGCCCAAGTCGCGCCTCTCTTGCCGGGCCGCCTGCTCGATGCGCTCGACGAAAGAGTCCTTGTAGGCTTCGAGCATCACCGCCAGCTCGAGATCGAGGATGCGGACTATGGCCTCTCGGGTTGGACCGGCCACGGATCCGAGCACGCCATCGGCGATGCGCAGCAGCTCGACGCGAATCAACGCCATGGCCGTCAGCATGTAACGTTGGGGCAGGCCGATGCGAACGTGCACGCGGCCGATGACCGAGGTCTGCTCGTGATAGGCCTCGTCGTAGCTTCCGCTCAGCACGCGCTTCATCCAGGCCACCAGTGAGCGCTGCAAGCGCTGGATCTGCTCTTCGCCGGTGAATACGGCGTGGGCTTCCTCGTGCTCCCGAATTCGGTCGTAGAACTCCCGCGCGATGCGCGGCATCTCGGGCTCGGCCAGCGTGCCGAACTCACGCAGCAGTTGCGCGTCTCGCTCGTCGAGTCGCACGTAGCGCTTGATCTCCTGAAAGCGAGTTTCCTGAGGCATCGCGGGGCGGACCGAGCTTTTAACACTACTCGGCCGCTGGCCCAGCACGACCACTCGCACCCACCCCTCTCGTCCGGCAAAACGCTAAATTTTCGCGCCCCCGCACGGTTTGCGCGTGACGCCCGGGCGCCGCAAGAAAATCGCGGGGGTTCCGCGCGGCACGTGTCTTGCGATGGCCGCGCTGGAACATGTCAACCGAGGTCGAGAAGTTCAGTTACGACGACGCTGTCGTGCGCAAGTTCGCGTTCGCCACCGCCGTGTGGGGGGTCGTCGCAACGCTGGCAGGCTTGTGGCTCGCCATCATGCTGGTGAGGCCGGAGCTGAGCTTCGGCTTGCCGCAGCTGACCTTCGGTCGTCTGCGGCCCTTGCACACGAACGCGGCCATCTTTGCCTTCGCGGGCAACGCCGTGTTCGCCGCCGTCTACTACTCGAGCCAGCGCCTGCTGAAGGCGCGCATGTTCAGCGACGCCCTCAGCAACTTTCACTTCTGGGGTTGGCAGGCCATCATCGTCGCCGCTGCGCTGACGTTGCCGTTCGGTATCACGCAGTCCAAAGAGTACGCGGAGCTCGAGTGGCCCATCGATCTGGCGATCGTGGCCGTCTGGGTAGCCTTCGCCGTCAACTTCTTCGGCACCATCGCCCGGCGCCGTGAGCGGCACATCTACGTCGCCATCTGGTTCTACATGGCGACGATCATCACGGTAGCGATCCTGCACATCGTGAACAACTTGGCCCTGCCGATCAGCGCGGGCAAGAGCTACTCGTTGTACGCGGGCGTGCAAGACGCGTTCATTCAGTGGTGGTACGGGCACAACGCCGTCGCGTTCTTCCTGACCACGCCGTTTCTGGGCCTGATGTACTACTTCTTGCCCAAGGCCGCGAATCGGCCGGTGTTCTCGTACCGGCTCTCGATCTTACATTTTTGGTCGCTCGTCTTCATCTACATCTGGGCGGGGCCGCACCACCTGCACTACACGGCCTTGCCCGAGTGGGCTTCGACGCTGGGCATGCTGTTCAGCGTGATGCTGTGGATGCCCTCGTGGGGCGGCATGATCAACGGCCTGCTCACGCTGCGCGGCGCCTGGAACCGCGTCGCCGACGACCCCGTGCTCAAGTTCTTCGTCGTTGGCGTGACCTTCTACGGCATGGCCACGTTCGAAGGGCCGCTGCTCTCGATCAAGAGCGTCAACGCGCTCTCGCACTACACGGACTGGACCATCGCCCACGTGCACAGCGGCGCGCTCGGCTGGAACGGCTTCATGTCGTTCGGCATGCTGTACTGGCTGGCGCCGCGCATCTTCCAAACCAAGCTTTGGTCGAAGAACCTGGCCAACGCTCACTTCTGGTTCGGTACGCTCGGCATCCTCATTTACATCGTGGCCATCTACGCGGCCGGCGTCACGCAAGGCTTGATGTGGCGCGCGTTCGACGAGACGGGTCGCCTGGCGTACCCCGATTTCGTCGAGACGGTCGTGCGTATCCTGCCGATGTATTGGGTGCGGGTCGTGGGCGGCTCGCTGTTCGTCTCGGGCATGGTGATGGGGCTCGTCAACATCGTCATGACCTGGCGGAGCCGCCCTGCCCGCTACGAAGAGTCCAGCGACGAGGCGCCCGCGCTCGGAGCCTACACGGGCTTCACGCCCAAGCTGGTCATCCCGCGCTACAGCCAGATGACGGCCACCGGCCACCGCTTCGTCTACTTCGTCGAGGCGCAGTGGCACCGAGTCTGGGAGCGGAACCCGTTCAAGCTAGCGCTCTGGACCGCGGCCGCGGTGATCGTCGCTTCTGCGTTCGAGATGGTGCCCACGTTCTTGATTCGCTCCAACGTGCCGACCATCGCATCGGTGAAGCCGTATACCCCGCTCGAGCTCGTCGGCCGCGACATCTACGTGAGCGAAGGCTGTTACAACTGCCATTCGCAGATGATCCGGCCGATCCGCTCCGAGACGGAGCGCTACGGCGAGTACTCGAAGCCGGGTGAGTTCATCTACGACCGGCCGTTTCAGTGGGGCTCGCGCCGCATTGGCCCGGACCTGCAGCGCGTCGGCGGCAAGTACCCCGACCTCTGGCACGTCCGTCACATGGAAGACCCCCGCTCGACCACGCCCCAATCCATCATGCCGGCGTACGCCTGGCTGGCGACTACCGCCCTGGACTTCGGCTCGGTGCAGAAGCGCGTGGACGCCATGGCCATGCTGGGCGTTCCCTACGGCGAAGCGGTGCTGCATGGCGAGCAGCTGGCCCGCGCTCAAAGCCGGCAAATTGCCGAGCGCATCGCCAGCCAAGGTGGTCCGAAGCACCTCGAAGACAAGCAAATCATCGCGCTGGTCGCCTACCTCCAGCGTCTCGGTTCCGACATCAGCCACCAAGGATCCACGAAATGAAGCTCAGCGACGTCGTCTCTTCGATGCACCTCACCATCTACGCCGAAGTTCCGCTGCTGGTCTTCATGGGCATTTTCATGGGTGTTTGCCTGTACATGCTGCGCCGAGGCGGCGACGCCGAAGAGCTCGCTCGGCTGCCCCTTCGCGACGAAGAAGCCGCGCGGAGGCGCCGGTGAGCGACGCTCGCGTCGAAGCTCCGGTCGCGGCGCCGGCTCTGCCCGAGCCGACGAGCCCCGAACACGGGCCCGTCCTCGAGCACGAGTACGACGGCATCCGCGAGTACGACAATCCGCTGCCGCGCTGGTGGGTGTGGATGTTCGCCGGGAGCTTCTGGTTCTCGATCGCTTACTTCTTTCACTACCACGTGTCGGGCCGAGGCGAGTCGGTGGCGGCGGCCTACGAGGCCGACTTGGCCGAAGCGCGAGCGCAAGCCGCGAAGTCGAGCCTGGCCGCCCCCGTGAGTGAGGAGTCGCTGGGCAAGCTGATGGCCGACGCCGCGCTGATGAAAGATTCGCAGGCCTTGTTCGGGCTGCGCTGCGCGCCCTGCCACGGCGACCGCGGCCAGGGCTTGATCGGCCCCAATTTGACCGACGACGCCTGGCTGCACGGCCGCGGCAGCTTGACCGACATTTACGGCGTCATCGATGCGGGCGTGCTGGCCAAAGGCATGCCGGCGTGGGGCAAGCAGCTGTCGCCCATCGACGTGCGCAAGCTCGCCGCTTTCGTCGGTACTCAGCGCGGCAAGGCCCTCGCCGGTAAGGCGGCCGAGGGCGAGCGCGTCGACCACTACTGAGCTTTTTCATGTCCGTTCCAATCGCACCCGAGCGTGTTTTACCGACCCTGAACGCCGACGGCACGCGTAACCGCATTCGTCCTCGTTTGTACCAAGGCCGGCTCTGGCGAGCCCGACGCATCGTGGCTTGGGCGCTGATGGCGCTGTTCATCGGCTTGCCGCTGCTGCGCGTCGGCGGAAAGCCCGCGCTGCTGCTGGACGTCGTGCACCGGCAATTCGTGTTTTTCGGCTTCACCTACCTGCCGACCGACGGCGTGCTGTTGATGCTGCTGATGCTCAGCATCTTCGTGGCCGTGGTGTTGACGACGGCGCTGGTGGGGCGCGCCTGGTGCGGCTGGGCGTGCCCGCAGACCGTGTACATGGAATTTTTGTTCCGTCCCCTCGAGCAGTTGTTCGAAGGGCCGCGCGAAGCCCAGCTACGCATCGATAAGCACGGCGCGAACGCTCGGCGCGTGGCCAAGAACGTCGTGTACCTGCTGCTTTCGTTCCTGCTGGCCAACGTCTTTCTGGCGTACTTCGTCGGGGTGGAGGCGCTGCGGCATTGGGTGCTGGAAGCGCCCAGCCAGCACATGGGCGGGTTCACGATCGTGATGGCGACCACGGGCCTAGTCTTCTTCGATTTTGCGTACTTCCGCGAGCAGATGTGCACGGTCATCTGCCCCTACGCGCGGATTCAATCCGTGCTGCTCGATCCCAAATCGCTCGTCATTGGCTACGACGGAGCGCGCGGTGAGCCGCGCAGCAAAGGCAGGGCCAAGGTCGCCGGACACGGAGACTGCATCGATTGTCAGGCCTGTGTGGTCACTTGCCCGACCGGTATCGACATTCGCCAGGGGTTGCAGCTCGAGTGCATTGCCTGCGGGCAATGTGCCGACGCCTGCGATTCGATCATGGATCGCATCCAGAAGCCGCGCGGGTTGATCCGCTACTCGTCTCCCGCGGCGCTGGAGACGAGTAAGAAGACCAGCCTGCTGCGCCCGCGCGTAGTCATCTACGCGCTGCTCTTGCTGGGCCTGTCCGTCACCTTGGTGCTGCTGGCTCGGACGCCCCGCACCGCTGAAATTACCGTGCTGCGCGGGCTGGGGGCGCCGTTTACGGTGACCGGGTCGGAGGTTGTCAACCAACTCCGGCTGAAGGTGCACAATCGCAGCGAAAAGGCGCGCCGCTTCGACGTGGTCGTAGTCGACCTGCCGCTCGCCAAGATCGTTGCCCCCGAGCTGCCGCTCAGTGTCCCGCCTTCCGAGCAGGCTTCGGCCAGCTTCTTCGTCGTCGCGCCGGGCGCGGAGGTGCGCGGCAGCCGTCACGTCCAACTGCGCGTCGGCGATGGCGAAGTGTCGGAGCTCATTTCATACACGCTGCTCGGCCCCGAAGGAGACGTCTCCCGATGACCCATGATGCGAAAGTGGCTCCGGCCGGTGGCGCGCTGTGGGCCTGGGTGCCGGCGATCATGCTGGGCAGCATGCTGCTCGGGCTCGGCACCATGGCGTACGTGGCGGTCGACGATCCGCATTTTGCCCTGGAACCGGACTACTACGAAAAGGCCGTTCATTGGGATCGCAGCCAGGCCGCGGCGCGTGCCAGCGCTGCCTCGGGCTTGAGCTTGAGCCTGACGCGGCCGTTGGCGACCTCGGCCGACGGTAGCGTCGAGGTGGAGGTCCGCGTCACCGACCGTGAAGACAGGCCGGTCCAAGGCGCGCGCGTCCAGCTCCAGGCGTTCCCGAACGCCTACGCCGAACGGATCGAGACCTCGAGCTTGCGAGAGAGCGCCCCCGGCACCTACGTGGGGCGAATCGAACGGGGCGTGCTCGGGCTGTGGGAGCTGCGCTTCGGCCTGGTGAGCGGTGCGTCGCGCTTCCACGAGGTCGTGCGCCAAGACGTCGTCAAGGGCGGGGCCGTATGACGCTCGGCTGGTTGCTACCCATGGTGAGCGCCGCCGCTGTCGGCAGCGTGCACTGCGTGGGCATGTGCGGCGGGTTGATCGCCGTGGCGGGCGAGGGAGCTTCCGGCGCGCGCCAGCGTTTGGCCGTGCAGGGCGGCTATCAGGCCGCGCGCCTCGCCAGCTACCTCGTGCTCGGCGCGATCGCGGGCTCGCTCGGCCGCGCGCTCGATCTAGCGGGACGAGCAGCAGGCCTCGGCAAGCTCGCGGCCATCTTGGCCGGCACGGTAATGATGCTGGGCGGGCTGTGGTCGATGCTCGAGGCCGGTGGCGCACGGCTCGCGCTGCGCTTGCCCCAGCTTCGGCTACTACCGGCCTCGGCGCTTTCCTGGCTCGGGCGAGCGGGTCAAAGGTCTCCGCTGTGGCGGGCGACGTTGCTGGGCGGCGCGTCCGCCTTCTTGCCGTGCGGCTTCTTGTACGCCTTTGCGCTGGCGGGGGCGGCCACGGCCAGCCCGGTCGGCGGGGCGCTCGTCTTGGCTTCACTCTGGCTCGGTAGCCTGCCGGCCTTGCTCGGCTTCGGGCTGCTGCTCGGCGGCGTGATGTCACGGCTCCGGCGCCACGTCCCGCTCCTCTCGGCCGCTTGCGTGTTCGCGCTGGGCCTGCTCACGCTCGGCAATCGCATCGAGCTACCGGCGTTTGCCGCCGCGGCTGGCGCCCGCACGCTGGCGGCAGAAACGAGCGGCGCCGATCCACGAAAATCAACGCCAACGCCGCCCAACCCCGCCGACTGCCCTTGCCATAAAAAGCACGCGCCATGACGCTCGCGGCAGCCAATCACCTGGCGACCGCGCCGCCGCCACGTCTACCGGTCGAGTGCGCACATTGCGGCTTGCCGGTGGCCGCGAGCGACATCACGGCGGACGGTCCTTCGTTCTGCTGCGCGGGCTGTCGCTCGGTGTACGCCATCGTGCAGGGCTCTGGCCTCGGGGCTTACTACCGGTACCGCGACGGCGAACGTCCGGCCAAGGTGGCGCCCGTCACTGGAGCGCCCGCTAAGTATCGCCTCTTCGACGATGCGAGCTTTCAAGCGGCCCACGTGGTGGTGGCGGACAACGGTCAAAGGTCGGCGGAATTGCTGCTCGAGGGCATTCATTGCTCGGCGTGCGTTTGGCTCGTGGAGCGCGTGGGGCGCGTCGTGCCCGGTGTCGTCCAAGCGCGGCTCGATTCGTCGCGCGGCGTCGTCAGCCTGGTTTGGAACGGCGAACGCACCAGCTTGAGCGAAATCGCGCGCGGGCTGGAGTCGCTGGGTTATGCGGCGCACCCCACCACTCAGGCGCGAGCAGCGGCGGTCAAGCAGCGTGATCGCGAGTTGCTGCTCCGGCTCGGCATCGCCGGCGCCGCCGCCGGCAACGTCATGTTGATGGCTTTCGCGCTGTACAGCGGCGCGTTCAGCGGCATGGAGCTCGCGTATCGCTCGCTGTTTCGCTGGGCCAGTCTGGGCATCGCCACGCCCACCGTGTTCTGGGCCGGCGCGCTGTTTCTGCGCGGTGGCTGGGCTGCGCTACGGACACGCGTTCCCCACATGGACCTGCCGGTGAGCGTCGGCATCCTGACCGGCTACGTGGGCGGGGCCGTGAACACGTTCAGCGGACACGGCGAAATTTACTTCGATTCTTTGTGCACGCTGATCTTCCTCTTGCTGGTCGGGCGCTACTTGCAGCAAAGCCACCACCGCCGTTCGAGCAGCCAGAGCGAGCTGCTCCTGGCGCTCGCTCCGCAGTCGGCGCACGTGCTGGAGAGCGGCGTCGAGCGCGATGTGCCGGCTGGCGCGGTGCTGCCGGGCGCCACCGTCAAGGTCGGAGCCGGCGAACGCATTCCCATCGACGGCGTCGTGTTGCGGGGCGACGCCAACGTGGATACCAGCTTGCTCACCGGTGAGCCCATGCCGCTGTCGGCCCAGGTCGGAGATCGCGTCTACGCCGGCACGACCTGTCAAAGTGGCGAGCTGTGGTTACGGGTCGAGTGCGCTGGCGCCGAGACGAGGCTCGGCCGGCTCATGGCGAGCGTGGAAGCGACGCAGCGCGAGCGCGCCCCGATCGTCCGCCTGGCCGATCGCGTGGCCGGCCACTTCGTCGTCGCCATCCTGGTGGTCGCGGCGTTCACCCTGGCGTTTTGGCTGCATTTCGACGCGTCGCGCGCCGTCGATCACACCGTGGCGCTGCTCGTGGTCACTTGCCCGTGTGCCTTGGGCATGGCCACGCCGCTCTCAATCAGCGTGGCGCTGAGGCGCTCGGCCAGCGCCGGCATCCTGTTCAAAGGGGGCGAATTCGTCGAGGAGCTGGCGCGGCCCGGGCTGATCGTCTTCGACAAAACGGGCACGCTCACGCAGGGGCACCCGGAGCTGTTGGCCTGGACGGGCGACGATTCCTTGCGCGCGCCGTTGCGCGCGCTGGAAGCGGCAAGCAGCCACCCGCTAGCGCGCTCGATTCAGCGCGCCATTGCCGAGAACGAGCTCGGCGTCGTGGACGCCGAGGAGCTGGCGCAAGGGGGCATCACCGGCGTCGTCGCGGGTGAACGGCTGCTGGTCGGCTCGCCCGCGCTGCTCGAGCAAAAGTTGGGCCAGCTGCCCAGCTGGGCGCAAGAGCTGGTCGAGGTCCACGCGCGCGCCGGTCGCACGCCAGTGTTGGTCGCCGCAGCTGGACGAGTTCGAGCCGTTGCTGCGTTTGGTGACGCCGTCAGGCCGGAGGCAGGCGCGAACCTGAGCGAGCTGGCTCGGCTCGGGTTCACGTTCCAGATCTTGTCCGGCGATCACCAGCGCGTGGTCGACGGCGTGGCCTGCGAGCTCGGCATTCCGCTCTCCCAGGCGTTCGGCGGAAAATCGCCCGAAGCGAAGCTCGAGCACATCGCCGCGCTACGCCGCGAGGGTCGGCGCGTCATCATGGTGGGGGATGGCGTCAACGACGCGGCCGCCATGGCCGCGGCTACCGTTGGGGTCGCCGTGCACGGCGGCGCCGAGACGTGTCTGCGGGCCGCCGACGTTTTTGCCACGCGCTCGGGCCTCGCCCCTGTGGCTGAAGCGGCCCGCGGATCGCGCCGCGCCTTGGCGACGATCCGCCGAGGCATCGCCATCTCGCTAGCATACAATGTCGCCGGCATCGGGCTCGCCATGGCGGGCCTATTGAGCCCGCTCGTGGCAGCCATCATGATGCCGCTGAGCTCGATTTCCGTGGTCTCGCTGGCGCTGCGCGCCAAGAGCTTCGAGGGAGAGAAAACGTGAGCATCATCTTTTTGATTTTACCGATTACGCTTTTGCTGTCGCTCGGCGCCGTCGCCGCGTTCACGTGGGCGACGCGGGGTGGTCAATTCGACGACCTGCAAACGCCAGCCATTCGAGCGATCCACGACGAGCTCCCTGTCGTTTCGTCCTCGTCCCCGTCCGATCGGAGAGAAACATGAGCTCGAAGCACGCGGCCTTGGACGCCTATTTTCGCGCCTCCAACTACCTGACCGTGGGTCAAATCTACCTGCAAGACAACCCGCTCCTGCGTGAGCCACTCCGGCCCGAGCACATCAAGCCGCGCTTGCTGGGGCACTGGGGCACCTCTCCCGGCCTCAACTTGCTCCACGCCCACCTGAACCGCGTCATCTTGCGCGACGATCTGAACGTCTTGTTCATGGCCGGGCCTGGGCATGGCGGGCCGGCGGTCGTGGCCAACGCCTACCTCGAAGGCACGTACTCCGAGATTTACCCGCACATCACTCGCGATGAAGCCGGCATACGCCGGCTTTTTCGGCAGTTTTCGACGCCGGGCGGCATTCCCAGCCACGCCGGGCCGCACACGCCCGGCTCCATTCACGAAGGCGGCGAGCTCGGATACGTGCTGTCGCACGCCTTCGGCGCGGCGTTCGATCAACCGAGCCTGATCGTGGCGGCGGTAGTAGGCGATGGCGAAGCCGAGACGGGCCCGCTCGAAGGATCCTGGAAGGGCATCAGCTTCCTCAATCCGCGGCGCGACGGCGCGGTGCTGCCCATCTTGCACCTCAACGGGTACAAGATCGCCGGTCCCACCGTGCTCGGTCGCTCCAGCGACGACGACGTTCGCCAATTGTTGGCCGGCCACGGCTACGAGCCGCTGTTCGTGAGCGGCCATGAGCGCGCCGAAGTTCACGAGCTGCTCGAGCAGGCGCTCGACGCGGCCCTCGCTCGCATTCGCGAAATTCAGGGACAGGCGCGTGCCTCCGGGCAGGTCCGCTCGCGGCCGCGCTGGCCCGCGCTGGTGATGCGCACACCCAAGGGTTGGACCGGCCCGGCGGAGGTCGACGGCAAGGCGGTGGAGGGCACCTTCCGGTCCCACCAAGTTCCGGTGTCCGACGTGCGTAACAACGCCAATCACCTGCGCATCCTCGAGGATTGGCTGAGGAGCTATCGCCCCGAGGAGCTGTTCGACGAGCACGGCGCGCTGCGGCCCGAGCTCTCGGCCCTGGCCCCCCAGGGGCCACGTCGCATGAGCGCCAACCCTGCCGCCAACCCTGGGCTCTTGAGCCAGCCGCTCAGGCTCCCCGCCATCGAAGGGTATGCGTTGCCGGTGCCCACGCCGGGCCGCGAGCTGCACGAGTCGACGCGCCAGCTCGGCCTCTTGCTGCGCGACGTGTATCGCGAGAACCCGACCAGCTTTCGCCTGATGTGCCCGGACGAGACCAGCTCGAACCGGCTCGGGGCCGTGTTCGAGACGGAGCAGCGTTGCCTGGTGGCGGCGCCCGAGCCCGGTGACGAGCGAGTTTCTCCCGAGGGGCGCGTGATGGAGGTGCTGAGCGAGCACAACTGTCAAGGTTGGCTCGAGGGTTACACGCTGACGGGCCGTCACGGCCTGTTCGCGACGTACGAAGCCTTCGCGCTGATCGTCGCTTCGATGGCGACCCAGCACGCCAAATGGCTCGAAGCTTGCGTCGACCTGCCTTGGCGCGCGTCGGTGCCGTCGCTCAACTACCTGCTCACTTCCACCTGCTGGCGCAACGATCACAACGGCTTCAGCCACCAAGGTCCTGGCTTCATGGACACCATTTTGTCCAAAAAGGGCAGCGTGGCGCGCGTCTACTTGCCACCGGACGCCAATTGCCTGCTGCTCGTGGCCCAGCACTGCTTACGCAGCAAAGACCACGTCAACCTCGTGATCATCGACAAACAGCCGCAGCTGCAGTGGTTGGACCTCGAAGCGGCGCGAGCGCACTTCGAAGCGGGCGCCTCGGTTTGGAGCTGGGCCGGCAATGGCGACCGGCATGCTCCCGACATCGTCCTAGCTTGTGCGGGTGACACGGCGACCCAAGAAACCATGGCCGCCGCCGCCTGGCTTCGCCAGCACGCGCCCGAGCTGGCGGTGCGGGTCGTCAACGTGGTCGATCTGATGACGCTGGCCCCGCTCGACGCGCACCCCCACGGCATGACCGCCGAGCGCTTCGACGAGCTGTTCACGCACGACGCGCACGTGGTGTTTGCCTTCCACGGCTACCCGGGCGCCGTTCACCAGCTGCTTCACGGTCGCCCCAACCCCGGGCGCTTCCACGTCCGCGGCTACCGCGAAGAAGGCACGACCACGACGCCCTTCGACATGGTCGTCGTCAATCAGACGAGCCGCTTCCACCTGGCCATGCTGGCGGTGGGTCACGCTCGCCGGAGGCCCGCGCAAGCCGAGCTGCTCTTGCGTGAATGCCACGCCGCGCTCGCCCGCCACACCGAATACGTGCGCGCCTGCTTCGAAGATCTGCCGGAGATTCGAGACTTTCGCTGGCCCGACGGCGCGGCATGAGCCAAATCGTCCTGGCCCTCAACGCCGGCTCTTCGACCCTCAAATTCGCCGCGTATTCTTGCGAAGGCGACCGTCCGGAGGCTCGAATCATCTCCGACACCCTCGAGCCAGGGGCCGCCCCGGCGTCAATCGAGCTCGTGCTCGAGCGGTTGCGGCAAGTCACCGGCAGCGTGCCCGCGCGGGTCGCGCATCGCATCGTCCACGGGGGAGCGGCCTTCACGGCGCCGGTGCAGGTCGACGACAGTACCTTGGAGCAGCTGGACCAACTGGTCGAGCTAGCGCCGCTCCACCTGCCGCCAGCCCTGGCTTTGTTGAGGCAAGCGCGCGAACGGCTCCCCCAAGCCCTGCACGTAGCCTGTTTCGATACCGCCTTTCACCGCACCTTGCCCGAGGTGGCGCGGCGCTTCGCCCTCCCGAGCGAGCTGTACGAGCGCGGCGTGCGCCGCTACGGGTTTCACGGCTTGTCCTACGAATACGTGCTCTCCACCTTCGGCGCTGCGCCACCGCGCCGCTTGATCGTCGCCCATTTGGGCAGCGGGGCGAGCCTGACGGCCATCAGCGAAGGGCGCTCCATCGACACCAGCATGGGGCTCACGCCAGCGGGCGGTATTCCCATGGGCACCCGCTCGGGCGATCTGGATCCGGGAGTTTGCCTGCATTTCCTGCGCGAAGGTGGCCGCTCGCTGGACGACCTGGAGCGGCTCGTCAACCACGCGTCGGGCCTCAAGGGCCTGGCCGGTAGCGCCGACATGATCGAGCTCACGGCGCGCGCTCGCGCGGGGGATGCGCCAGCCATGGCCGCCCTCGAGCTCTTCGCTTACGCGATCAAAAAGCAGCTGGGAGCCTATTGGGCCGTGCTCGGCGGGCTCGACTGCCTCGTCTTCACGGGCGGGATCGGCGAGCATGCGCCGCTGGTTCGCCAGCTCGCCTGTCGCGGCCTCGAAGGGCTCGGGCTCGAGCTGGACGAGGCGCGCAACTGGGCGAACGCGCCGCTCATCAGCTCGGCCCGGTCCGCCTGCGAAGTGCGCGTCGTGGCCACCGATGAGGACGCGATGCTCGCGCGGGCGGCGCGCGCGCTCGTGCCCCGACCTCAAGGCTCGTCGGGGGGGCCTGAAACGCGCGTCAGTCGTAGCTGAGCGAGCAGGTCGTCGAGGTCGGCGCCGGACGCCGGTAGACATGCCAAGAGGCGGCTGGCGCAGCGGCGGGCCCAGTCTGGCGAACGTGTGCTGATGGCCATGCGCTCGTGGATGCCCAACAGGTCCTGCCATTGCCGAATGCGCTTGGCGTTGTAGGGCTCGCCGAAGCTCGGCCGGTGGCCGTTCTGGAGCGCGTCGACCATGCGCAGCGACAGCTCGCTCGCTTCGTCGATGCCGACGTTCAGGCTTTGCACGCCCAATGGGCCCGTGAGGTGGGCGGCCTCTCCGGCGAGCCAGGCGCGCCCCACGCCGAGCTGCGTGACGAGGCTGCGCCGAAATTCCGCGACCCCACCCCAGCTGACGGAAGCGATCTCTTCGGCGTACCAAGGCATGCGCGCATCGAGCAGCTCCCGCAGCGCGCTCACGTCCGGCGCGGTGTCGAGGCCTCTACCAATTTGAAAGCTGAAGCGCGATTCTCCGCCCTGCAGCGGATAGATCGAATTGCTGAAATCCTCCGAAATGGCGAGCTGCGCTTCCGCCCCGGCTCGCTGGGTGGGCGCGTCGAAGAACGCGAAGCTCTGCAGGGGGCCGTACTGCACGAGCTGGATGCCGAGGGCTTCGCGCACCGTCGAATCGTAGCCATCCGCCCCGATCACGAAATCTGCCTCGAAGGCGTCGACCTCACCACGCCCGCCGTGCATTCGGCGAGCCGGGTCTTCGCGTACGAGCCGGCCCCAGGCCGCGCGTGAATCCTGCTGCAAGACCTCGAGCCGAGTATTCCACTCCACGGCTACTCCGCTCGTCGCAAGCTCGCTCGTGAGGGCGCTCCGCAGCACGTCTTGCGGGAGGGTCATGGCGGCCGTGCTGATGCCGGCCGGAGTTGGCAGATCGAGGACCGCTCGGCGCTCGTGTTCGGTGTAGACCGCGAGCCGTGTCACCGGCCGGCCGCGCCAGAGCAGCGCGCCCTCGAGGCCCACCTCTCTCAAGAGGCGCAGGCTCTGCGGGTGCAGAACCACCGGGAAGGTGTGGGCGCGGGCCTCGGACTGCTGGTCCACCACCCGCACGTCGATACCGTGGCGGCGCAGGGTGAGCGCCGCCATCAATCCGACCGGACCTGCTCCGACGACTAGAACCTGCGTACGATTCGGGTTGGGGGTATGAGTCATGATTTCAGCTCTCGCGATCGGGGGGAACGAGCACGACCGGGATGCGGGAGTGCTGCAAGATGGCCTGGGCCTGCGAACCCAGGACCAGGCTCGCCGCCGCGTCCCGTGAGTGGGTCGACATGCAAATCAAGTCGGCGCTGGCGCGGCCGGCGTGCTGCCAAATCGCGAGCCAGGGTGAAGCGCCCGAGAGCACGCGGAGCTCGGTGCGGATGCCTCGAGCTTCGGCGTCCGCGGGGATGCGGGCGTGGAGCCTCGCCATCAGCGCGTCGTGCTCGCCCTCTGCGGGGCTCTGCGCGACGTGCACCAGCTGCAACGTGCCGCCAGCGTCCAGAAGCCCATAGCCGAAGGCGATGGCGCGGTCTGCGAGCGCCGAAAAATCGGTGGGCACGACGATGAGGCGAGGGGCCGGAGCCATGCGGGGCGCGCCCAGCCGTTCGGGGACGCACAGCACGTTGCAGGTCGCCTCATGAATGGTGCTGCGCGAGACCGAGCCATGCCAAACTCGTTCGGCGAGGTTTCGCTGGTGGCTACCTACGACCAGTAGATCAGCCTCTTTTTCCCCCGCAAGCTGCGCCAGGTGGGAGTCGATGCGACCCCAGCCAGGCGTGACGCGCAGCTTGGGGCTCGTAGCGCAAGGAATCTGGGCCGCCCAGCGACCGAGGTCGCCCAAGAGTTGCTGATGAACCTCGGCCCTCAAATGATCGAGCGGCATCGGGGCCGTTACGCCCAAGCGATAGTGCTCACCGTAGGGCCAGGCGACGTGAGCCACCGTGAGCGCCAGATCTGGCCAGCTCCCGACGAAGGCCAGCGCGCTCCGCGACGCGTCACCTAGCCCGGAGCCCACGAGGACACGCAGGTGGTGAACGCCTTGGCTCCAGCTCGTCAGGCCCTCGGCGTTGCGCACGACCAACACCGGGGTTTCGGCCACCTGACACAGGCGTTCGGCGACGCTGCCCAACCGGCGCGAACGCTTGGAGGCGCCCTCGGCGCCGACCACCACCAGCGACGCTCCACGCTGCCGCGCCAGCTCGAGCAGCTGCTCGTCGGGGGCACCGTGCAGCACGACGGTTTCGACGCTGATTGGGAAGCCACGGCGCAGCTCGGCGGCGTCCCGCTCGAGCTGAAGCTGAGCCGCCGTCCGCGAGCTCGGGTCTTCGTGAACGAGCACCGTCGCGAGCACGAGCGGCGAGCCCCGTTTGCGAGCCACCGCGGCCGCCGCCCTGACGATGGTTTCCGAGACGGGCGAGAAGTCGGTGCCGCAGAGGATCATGCTCTCCCCCAAAGCAGTTTCGATGCCAGCCGAGTCGCTCCGGAGTTTCTCGCGATTTGTCGCCGACACCGAGCCGTTCGTTGGCCACAGGCGAAAATTCTGCGCTCCGGCGCAGAAGCTGCGTGGGCAGCGCGCTCGCTAGCTCCCGTGTTAGCTCGTCAGCCCTGGCTCGGAACCTGCAGTCTGGTGAGCACTTCGCATCGTCGAAAGGCAAGGCAGTGAAAGGTCTCAGCTCCCAGCAAGCCATGGCAGCGCTCGCGAGCGCCGGGCCCAACGCGTTGCAGAGCAAACCGCCTCGGTCCATCTTCGCGCGGCTCTGGGCGCAATTACAGAGCGCCCTCATCTACGTGCTGCTGTTCGCGCTGCTCGTGGATTTGCTAGCGTGGGCGGTCGAGGGAGCGACCGGCGTCCCCTTGGAGGCGCTGGCCATCTTGGGCGTCATCCTGCTCAACGCCGCGCTCGGCGTTTTGCAAGAATTTCGCTCCGAGCGGGCGCTGCTGGAGCTCGAGCGATTGGGCGCGCCCCACGCCTGGGTGATGCGCGACGGCTGCTTCGCGCACGTCGACGCGGCCAGCATCGTGCCGGCCGACATCGTCCGTCTCGAAGCCGGCGATCGCGTCCCCGCCGACGGCGTAGCGCTGGAGCCCGAGGCGCTCAACGTCGATGAATCGGTGCTGACCGGCGAATCGTTGCCCATCGAAAAGTCCGAGGGCAGCGAGCTGCTGAGCGGCACACTCGTGACCCACGGCCGCGCGCTTCTTCAGGTCCAGCGCACCGGCCCGAGCAGCAACATGGGCAAATTGGCTGCCACGCTCGGAGCCATCGACACCGCCAAGACACCGCTGGAACGCCGCGTGGACGAGCTCGGTCGACGAATCGCCCAGGTGGTTGGCGCGTTGTGCTTGCTGATGGTGGTGGGCGGGTTCGCGGCGCAAGGTTTCGCCCAGCCTCTGCCGATCTTGATGTTCGCGGTCGCGTTCGGGGTGGCGGTGGTGCCCGAAGGCATGCCCGCCATGATGACGCTGGCGCTGGCGTTCGGGGTACAGCGCATGGCTCGCCGCAGCGCCGTGGTGCGCCGCCTCGCCGCGGTGGAGGCGTTAGGGTCGGTCACGGCGATCGCCACCGACAAGACGGGCACCCTCACCGAGAACCGTCTCACCGTCGAAGCCCTGGACGTGGCACCAGGCAAAGACGACGACGCGCTGTGTGCCATGGTGTTGGCAAACGACTCCGATCCGAGCTCGGGCGCCGGAGATCCACTCGAGCTCGCCCTGGTGGCGTATGCCACCGGTCGGGGCACGGACGCGGCCGCCCTCCACCGCGCCTACCCGCGGCTCTCGAGCCGTGGCTTCGACAGCCATTGGCGTTGCATGCGCGTGACCGTGGTCAGCCCGGGCGGCGAGCAAACCGCCTTCCTGAAAGGGGCTCCCGAGGCCATCGTCGCTCGCTGCCGCATGGACGACGCAGCGCGGGAGCGCGTCCTTTCGCGGGTCGAGCAAGCGGCGGCCAAAGGCTTCAAGGTGCTCGGGCTCGCCAAGGGCCCCGCGGCGGCCGAAGAAGGCTTGTCCTTCGTTGGGCTCGTCAGCCTGTGGGATCCGCCCCGCCCCGAAGCGAAGGCGGCCGTGGCCGCTGCGCGCGGCGCCGGGGTGCGCGTGCTCATGCTCACAGGCGATCACGCGGTGACGGCGCGCACCATCGCGCAAGCCGTCGGCATCGACGCGAGCGGCGTCGTGGAAGGCGCGGAGCTCGGACGCGCCGACGCCGAGGTGGACGCGCGGCTGCGCTCCAGCAACGTGTTTGCCCGCATGCAGCCGCAGCACAAGCTACGATTGATCGAGCGCTTGCAGGCCGCGGGCGAGGTAGTCGCCATGACCGGTGATGGCCTGAACGACGCTCCGGCCTTGAAGCGCGCCGATATCGGCGTCGCCATGGGTGGTCGCGGCAGCGAGGTCGCGCGCGAAGTGGCGGACGTGGTGCTGCTCGACGACAACTTCGCGACCATCGTCAGCGCCATCGAAGAAGGCCGGAGCATTTACGCCAACGTGCAGAGCTTCGTCCGCTTCAGCTTCTCCAGCAACGTCGCGCTGATGATCTTGGTGCTGGGCGCGGCGTTGGGCTCGCTCGTCCTCGGTTTGCGCACCGCCGATGGCGCGCTGCTGCTGCCGTTTTCGGCGCTGCAGATCCTGTGGATCAACTTCCTGGGCGACGGGCCGCCGGCGCTGGCCATCGCGCTCGACAGCAGTCGCCAAGTCTTGAAAGATCGACCGCGAGCGCCCGGAGCGCCCCTGCTGGACGGCCTCGCGACGAGGTTCATCGCCGCCGACGGCGCGCTGAAGGGCGGCATTGGCCTCCTGCTCTTGCTCGTCTTGCCCGCGCTCGGCGCGAGCACGCTGGCCACCGCCACCAGCGTCTTCCTGTACGAGGGCATAGCCAAGCTGCTGAGCATGTTCCCCGCGCGTCGCCTGGGCGGGCCGCTCCGCCCAAACACGTGGATCGCGGCCGCCACGGCGCTGTCGATGGCGCTGCAGCTGAGTTGCGTCGCTTTCGCTCCCATCCGGCGCGTGATGGGCCTGAGCCCACTGGCGCCCCTGCACGTGGCCGTCGTGGCGCTGGCGCTGGTCACGACGCTGCTGCTCGGTGAGGTGCTCCTGCGCTTCCTGGGCCGACCTGCGAAGCCGCCAGCCTTCGTCGCCGCGACTTGAGCCGGCCTGACCGGCGCGGATGCCGTGTGAGGTCACGCGTTGGTCCTCACGTTCGACGATGCACTCGAGGGCAACCGAAGCGCACCGCTTGCGGAGAGGCGCAGATTTTGCGCGCGCGGCGAGCCCAACCCGCGAAAGTGGTGGCGCTATCGGTTGGGCACGGCTCCTGCAGCCAGGCGTTTCGAAGGCAGAATAATGATTAAGCACATCCTGTTGCCCACTGATTTCGCGCCCGCCTCGGCCAGCGCGCTCGCGCTTGGCGTGCAGATGGCCCGCGCATTCGACGCGCAGGTCACCCTCTTTCATGTCTGGGAGCTACCGATTTACCCGTACATGGACTTCATGCTCAATTCCAGCGTGATAGCTGAAGTAGAAGAAGCCGCGATCAAGAGCCTCTCGCGCGCGCTCGAAGCGCTTCGAAAGGACCTGCCGACGGCGCAGAGCCAGCTAAAAACCGGCCTGCCCTGGCAGGGCATCTTGGAGGCTTGTGACGAGCTCGGCGTCGATCTCGTCGTCATGGGTACGCATGGTCGTCACGGGCTGAGCCGGCTGACGCTCGGCAGCGTGGCCGAGAAGGTCGTCCGCTTATCCAAGGTCCCGGTGTTGACGGTGCACGCGCCCACCGAAGGCTGAGTGGCAACCTGCGGGCGCCTCGGCTAGCGTCGCGCCGACGTTTGTCATGGCGAATGAACCAGAGCGGCGGCCACGCATCCTCGTCGTCGATGACAACGAACAGAACCGGGCCCTGGCTCGTGCCACGCTCGAGCTCGAAGATTACGACGTCGAGCTGGCGAGGACCGGCGAAGAAGGCCTACGCGCTTTTGCCGAGCGAACACCCGATTGCGTTCTGCTGGATGTCCGCATGCCAGGCATGGACGGCTTCCAGACGTGCGAGCGCATGCGCGCGCTACCCAACGGAGCCGACGCGCCCATCATCTTTCTGACCGCCTCCCGCGATGTAGACACGTTCGATCGAGCTCAGGCGTGCGGCGCGGACGACTTCGTCACCAAGCCCGTGCAGCCGACGGAAATGGTGCTGCGAGTTCAGGCGGCCATGAAGGTTCGGCGCCTGGACGCGACGAACAAGCACTATTTCGAGCTCGTTCGGCGGCAACGCGACGACTTGCTGCGCCTGCAGCTGCAGAAAGAGCGGCTGTCTTCGTTCGTCGTCCACGACCTCAAGAATCCGGTCTCCAGCATCGATTTGCTCGCGCAGCTCTTACAGCGCGACAAGAAACTGCCCGCCGAGGCGCGTGGTACGGCCGAGGCCATTCGGGTGGAGGTCGCTTCGCTGTTGAGGTTGATCTTGAACCTACTCGACATCAACAAGAGCGAAGAGGGGCAGCTCGCGCCAAAGCTCGTTCCGGTCGAGCTGCCGGCGTTGGCGGCCAGCCTCATCGAGACGACGCAGATTCGCGCGCGGGCCAAGGAAGTGGAGCTGATCGCCGAGGTCGCGGACGTCCCGGTGTTGTCGGCGGATCGTGACCTGCTGCGGCGCGTGTTGGAAAATTTGCTGGACAATTCGCTGCGCTACGCGCCCCAGGGCAGTCGCCTTTCGCTCTCGGCGCGCTTGCATTCGGACGAGGTCGAGCTGCGCGTGGCCGACGAGGGCAAGGGCGTCCCCGAAGACCTGCGTGAAGGTATCTTCGACCGCTTCGTGCAGCTCGAGTCGGGGGAGCGCGCCGCACCCCGTACGGGCCGAGGCTTGGGCCTGACATTTTGCCGCTTGGCGGTGGAAGCCCACGGAGGCCGCATTTACGTAGAAGACGCCAATCCGGGCGCCGTTTTCTGCATCAGGTTGCCGCGCCGTGACTGACCTGGGCGCCGGGTCTTCGGACGAGCTGTTCCGGCAATTGGTAGAGGCCGCGCCCGACGCGATGGTCGTCGTCGACGGGCAGGGACGAATCGCGCTCGTCAATCGTCAGGCCGAGTCTCTGTTCGGTTTCGAGCGAGCCGAGCTGATCGGCCATCCCATCGAGGTGCTCATTCCCGAGCGCTACCGGGCGTCGCATCCCAGTCACCGTAGCCGCTTCAGCGCGTCGCCCAAGCTGCGGCCCATGGGCTCTGGGCTCGAGCTGTTCGGCCGGCGCAAAGACGGCAGCGAGTTCCCGATCGAAATTAGCTTGAGCCCGCTCCAGGTAAAGAACGAGCGCTTGATTGCCAGCGCGATTCGCGACGTCAGCGCGCGCCGGCGCGCAGAGCAGAAATTTCGTGCCTTGCTCGAGGCGGCGCCCGACGCGATGGTGATCGCGGCCCCCGACGGGCGCATCGTGCTGCTCAACGCCCAGGCCGAAAAGCTCTTCGGTTATGCCCGCGCGGAGCTGCTGGGCGAGCTAGTAGAGCGCTTGATTCCGGCTCCCCTGCGAGGAGCCCACGTCGGGTACCGGACGGCCTACGCCCGAGATCCGAAGGCTCGGAGCATGGGCTCCGATCTACGATTGTCCGCGCTCCGCAAGGACGGCACCGAGGTGCCGGTCGAGATCAGCCTGAGCCCCATCCTCACCGAAGATGGCCTGCTGATCTCGAGCGCCATTCGCGACGTCAGCGAGCGACGTCGGGCCGAAGAACAAGCTAAGTTGTCGAGCGACCGACTGCTCAGCGCCGTGGAGAGCTTCCACGGCGCGCTCTCGCTGTACGACGCCGAAGATCGGCTGGTCCTGTGTAACAGCGCGTCGCGTGCTCTGTTCGCGCCCGCCGTCAACGGCCCGTTGCTCGGCATCACCCATGTCGATCTCGTCGATGCCTGCCTGGATTACGGCCTGTTCGGCGCGGTGGAAGATCCCGGAATCTTCAAGGCTCGGCTGCTCGACTACCACCGCGAGCCCGCGGGCCCGCTCGATCTGCCGCTGAGCAGCGGCCGCACCCTCCGCCTCACCAGTCGTCGCACCCTCGAAGGCGGAGTCATCTCGACCGCTATCGACGTCCGACGACGTCATCCACGAAGCCGAGCTGCGCAAGGCGCGCGCGGAAGCGGAGGCGGCCAGCTCGGCCAAGAGCGAGTTCTTGTCTTCAATGAGCCACGAGCTGCGCACACCGATGAACGCCATCCTCGGATTTGCGCAGCTTTTGCAGCGCGACAAGCGCGCGCCCCTCTCCGCGCCTCAGCTCGAGAGGGTGGGCTACGTGTTGCAGGGTGGCGAGCACTTGCTGCGGTTGATCGACGACATCCTCGATTTGTCACGCATCGAAGCCGGCCGCGTGGTGGTCTCCACGGAGCCCGTCGGCGTGAACGAGGTACTCGAAGAGGTCAGGCAGACGCTGGAGCCGCTGGCCACGCGCGCCGGCATCACGTTGTCGGTGAAACCCGTGGCCGGCGGGCCACCGCCCGAGGTCCTGGCCGATCGCACGCGCTTCACGCAAATTCTCATCAATTTCGGCTCGAACGCCATCAAGTATGGGCGGCCCGGAGGGCAAGCGCAGATTTCCGTCGACGTGGCCGACAATCGCCTGCGCTGTTTCGTGCGAGACGATGGCATCGGCATCCCGTTCGAGAAGCAGGACAAGATCTTTCAGCCGTTTCAGCGAGCCGGCCAGGAAGCGGGGCCGATCGAGGGCACCGGGATTGGGCTTTCCATCACCAAGCGGCTGGCAGAGCTGATGGGAGGAGCCGTGGGTTTTCGCAGCACGCCTGGCAAAGGCTCGGAGTTCTGGGTCGAGCTGGCGGTCCACGGCAACTCTGCATCCGCGCGAGAGGAAGCGTCGTTGCCCGCCCTCGGTAGCGCCAGCCTGGCGCGTGAAGACGGCGATTCGTTCCTGATCGTGTACGTGGAGGACAACCCCTCCAACATCGCTTTCATGCGCGGCGTCATCGACGAGCTACCGCGCGTGGAGCTCATGGCCGTCTCCAATGCCGAGCAGGGCATCGAGGTCATTCGCAAGCACAGGCCGCAGGTAGTGATCATGGACATCAACCTGCCCGGAATGAGCGGCTACGAGGCCGCCCGCCGGCTGCGAGACTGGCCCGAAACGCGAGACATTCCCGTGATCGCCCTCACGGCCGCGGCCATGGCCGGCGAGCGCAAGCGCCTCGAGCAGGCTGGCTTTGCGCGCTACCTGACCAAACCGGCCAAAGTCGCGGAGCTGCTCGAGGCGCTGGAGTCGCTGCTGACGCCGAGCAAAGCGTAGCGCGCTTCGCGCTCGGCGCGCTCCTTGACTCCGAGAAGTAGGCGGCGATCCATGGCAAAGCCGATCGGCTCGAGCAGCGCCGGTCCCAGCGCCAACCGGGTGGCGACGTCGGAGGAGCAGGCGACGCGGTAGCGGGTGAGCAGGCGCGTGCGCCCGCCCGGAAGGGGGTCGAGCGCGAACAGCCAGCTGGCGGTAGCCCAGGGGCGGCCCCCGGCGCGCGCCGCCTCGTCGACGGGCGCATGCGCGATGAAGTACCGGCCTCGCTCCAGCCGAGCGACGCGGAGCGCAGGTACTCGAGGATGAAGCACGAGCGCGTCACCCTCCTCGAGCTGCCAGGAGCGATGAACGGCGTCGGCGTTGCAAAGCTCGCCGCCAGCCAAGTTTTCCAGCCACTGATAGCTGTAAAATCCGCCGCGATCGGCGCCAACTTGCGCGATCCAGCGCCAGACTCGCTCGGGTGCGGCTTCTATCTCTACGCCGTGGGTCCAGGACCAAACCGGCGCGGGCACCAAATCATCACCCGGGCGCGGCGCGCGCGCCGTCGCTTCGTCCACGCCCCAGTGGCTGCGTGTTTTGCGCAAAAACGGCGTGAGCAAGCCGACCAAGATCAGCGCCGCGCCGCCCACGCCCGACAACACGTCGCGCCAGTCGTCGCGAGGCAACCGCCCTTCGACGCGGGCGGCGAGCTGCTTCAAGCAGCGCCGCCGCATGAAGCGGTGGACGTAGCGTATCCAGGCCGCGCGCCGCTGGCCGTCTTCGGAGAAGGCGGCTCGCGCGCGCACGTGAAGGCGAGTCGAAGAGCGGGTCAGCGGCTCGAGCACGAAGGCCCAGGTCGTTTGCCAGTATTCTGCTGGCCGTGGCGAAGCAAAGGGCCGCTGTCGCAGGCTGGTTGGGTCGTACAGCCCACCCAGCACGAGCGCGCGGAACGGCTCCAGCTGCAAGACTTCGAAGCCGTCATCACCCTCGGCGGTCGCGGGGATGACCTGGCCTACCTCCAACGCCAAGAGCTCTGGCACCAGCTCGCGGCTACTGCGCTCACCGCCGTTGTCCAGGGCGTCGAAGCTGTAGAAGCCCGCTCTGCGGCAGCCCATCTGCAGCAGCCACGGCCAGATTTGCTGCGGCGTCGCCGCGATGGTGAGGCCGTCGGTGGTCTCGGCCGCGGCGTCGGGCAAGAGCTCGTCGCCGGCCAGCTCGCGCGTGCGCTCGGCGGTGTCTGGCGTGCCCAGGTCGCGCGCTAGACTCGAGAGCAAGACGCGCCGAATGAGCCGCGAACCAGGCCCGATCAGCGAGAAATAGCGCTCGAATTTGCGCCAAGCCGCGTCGTCGGTGGCATCGACGCGGACTTCGAGCTCGAGGCGAGTGTCGCGTGCGCCGAGCGGTGTCAAGCGCACCGCCCACGCTACCTTCACGAAATCCGGCGTGGAAAATGCCGCGTACGAGGCCACGCTCGGAAGGTGCACGAAAGGTATCTGGCCGTGCCACACCTTGCCAATAGCGCCGACCGCGAACTCGAGCGGAGGCTCGTCCAGCAGTACTTGGAAGCCGGGCTGGTCCGGGCTCGAGGTCAAATCGTCGACCCGCACCGTAGTCGGCCTCTGCCTACCGCTGAGACGCTCGGGGAGGGCCCGTAGCTCGAACAGGGCGTGAATCAGCGGTGAGCGGGCCAGATCCCCATGCCGCACGAGCTGCCACACACGCTCTGGGCTCGCGGCGAGGTCGACGTGATCGACTTCGAGCAGGCGCGGAGTGGGGATGAGTTGATCGAGCATTCGTTTGGTCGCGGCCTCGGCGGAGCCGGAGCAAGAGACGTTCCAGCGCCGAAAAGCCGGTCTTCTTTCGGGAGCAGCACGCGGCGCGCGCAAAACCTGCGGCGCGGCGAAATTTTCGCGCCGCCCGCGGCGAGGGAGAGAGCCCGTCGCGCGCTTTTGGGGCGTCTTTGCGGCGTTGGCCGGCTCCTTGCAGTGGGGCGAAAACGGTCCCATGAGCAAAGCAAGAATCTTAGTCGTCGACGACGAGCCTGCGGCCCGTACCGGCCTCGCCAAGTTGTTGGAACAGGAAGGGTACCGCGTAGAGCTCGCGGAGGACGGCGTCGAGGCCCTCACGTCGATCGTCGACAGTCCGCCCGAGCTCGTGATCAGCGATCTCAAGATGCCGAACATGGACGGCATGGAGCTGTTGAAGCAGCTCCGTGAGCGCGGCCTCGAAACCCCCACGATCGTGGCCACCGCGTTCGGTGAGCTCTCGACCGCCGTCGCCGCGATGCGAGCGGGCGCCGAAGACTACCTGACCAAGCCCATCGATTTCGACGCTCTGCTGCTCGTCGTGGAGCGAACCCTGGCCCGCCGAGAGCTGAAGAGTGAGGCCGAAAATTTGCGGCGCCAACTGCGGGCTCGGGACAAGGAAGGCCTAGAAGGCTTGCTCGGCGCCAGCGCGGCCATGCTGCGCGTGTATCAGATGGTCAAGCAGGTCGCCCCAGCGCGAGCGAGCGTGCTCATCACCGGCGAGAGCGGCACCGGCAAGGGTGAGGTGGCGCGCGCCCTGCACGCCTTGAGCCCACGCGTCAAAGCGCCGTTCGTGTCATTGCACTGCGCGGCGCTGGCCGAGAGCCTTCTGGAGAGCGAGCTGTTCGGGCACGAGAAGGGAGCCTTCACTGGGGCCGACAAGCGGCGCATCGGGCGCTTCGAACAAGCCGACGGGGGCACGCTGTTCCTGGACGAAATCGGTGAGATTGCCCCGGCCACGCAGACCAAGCTGCTGCGCGTGCTGCAAGAGCGTTGCTTCGAGCGCGTAGGCGGCAACGAGACGGTCAAAGTCGACGTGCGCGTCGTGGCCGCCACCAACAAGAGCCTGCCCGACGAGGTTCGCGAACGTCGCTTTCGCGAAGATCTGTACTATCGCTTGAACGTCGTACACGTCGAGATGCCGCCGCTCCGGCAGCGTGGCAACGACATCGTGCTCTTGGCCGAGCACTTCTTGCGGCGTTTTGCCCGCGAGAACGATCGTCGCATCGACGGCTTCAGCGACGCCGCCCGCACCAAGCTCGTGGCCCATCGCTGGCCTGGCAACGTGCGTGAGCTCGAGAACGCCATCGAACGGGCGGTAGTCTTCAGCGATGGTGAGCTGATCGAAGCCGAAGCTTTGCCGTTCGACGTTGCCCCCGCCACCATCGAAGGTGGCCCCCGCATTCCGGGTGCGACCATGGCCGAGCTCGAGAAGCACGCAATTCTCAGCACCCTGGAGGCGGTCGGGGGCTCCACGAGCAAGGCCGCCGAGATGCTGGACATCAGCGCCCGCACGATTCAATACCGGTTGCACGAGTACGGCGTCGCGTCGAGCCGCAGCAAGAGCTGAGAAAAATATCGGCCAGGTGGCGAGCTGGTGCAGCCCGCGCCCGGCCGAGCTCCCTTGCTCAGTGGGTGAGGCGCGTGGCGAGCAGGTCGGCGAAGGCGCTGCACGCGTCCACGGTCGTGAAGATGCCTACGACGTGCCCGTGGTCGGTCACGACGGCAGAACCGTATTTCTTCGCGGCCATGGTCGAGACGACCTCGTCCAGGCTGGCGTCGGGCGTGACGACGTAGGTGGCCATGGTCATGGCCTCGCTCACGGCGATCTTCCGCGGGTCCACGTCGCGTAGCGTTTCGACGAGGTGCAAATCGCGGTCACTGACCACACCGACCAACTTGCCCTGGTGCAGCACCGGCAAGTGACGAATGCGTTGGTCACGCATCATCTGGTGGGCAACCGACATGGGTTGCTCATCGCCGATGGTTTGAACGTCGGTGGTCATGTATTTTTTGATCGCGGGAATGCTCTTGGTCATGCGGTCTCCTCGTCGTACGGAAGGCGGTTTTTGGCGGCTCAGCGCGTGATGAGGGGGAAGTTGGTTTCGACGCCGACGCGGTCCACCTGGTGGTAGGTATGCCGGCGGCCGTGGCGTTCGCGGTGCTGCTCGCACCACATTTCCGAACCGGCCGAGGCCCGCCGCGCCTGGACGCAAGCAGGGCAAGGAGGCTCGATAGCGGGGACCGGCAAAGTATCCGCCAGCGGGGGGATGACGAGCACGGCGCAGGTTGCCTGCCGCACCACGGCTTCGGCCACGGAGCCCAAGAGCCAGCGCGCGACGCCGTGCAGGCCGTGCGCTCCTACCACGATCAGATCCGCTTCTAGCTGACCGGCGAGGTGAGTCAGCGCAAAAGAGGGCGTGTCGATGAGCACGTGCGCGAAGACGCGAACCGGCGCGGCGGCGCTGCCGCGAGGAAGCGTCGCCAGCTGGCTGTCGACGTGTTTGAGGAGCGCGTCACGCTGCTCATCGATCGGTACGAGCGGCATCGTGACGAGGCCCGCGTGCGGGGCGAACGGAAGAGCCGGATCCGGGGTGGCGGCGAAGGCCACGTGAACCACGTGGAGCTCGGCCGGCGCGTGCTGCAGCGCCTGGTCGTACGCCGCTCGGAGCGCCCTCACTGCCTGCTCGGAAAAATCGGTACCCGCGACCACGGTGTAGGGCTTTGTCGACATCATCAACCTCTGCCCTTACCCACTGCACTGCGCGTGCCACGGCCTGGTCTGCGGCGCGGGCGGCCCTTTTCAGCGGGACCGTGCAACTACGCGGCTCAGAGCAGCTGAACGGTTTGCGCGCTCGCGCACGGCTTGCGCCGCGCCGTCGTTCGGGTGACCGGCGCCGCCGTTTGCGCCCCCACGATGCCTCCCAGCGTTCCGCCGCTGGCCAGCTGCGCTCTCGCTCGCGTCGAGTCGCCGGTGAGCACGGTCCTTGCTCTAGAGCCTGGTTGGTCCCGTTTCGACCTAACCGAGCGCAGTTATTGCGCGAGGAACCACGATGCAGCGAAAAATCCGCGCCTCCGTCTTCGCCTCGCCGGCGTTCGCTTCCCTGGCGTTCGCTTCGATCTTCGCCTCGGCCATCGCGCTTGGTTGCAGCGCGGCGCCCGAAGACTCGACCCCGCTCGGTGGCGGCCCACCAACGTTAGGGGGCTCGGGCGGCGCTGCGCCAGCTCCCGGCGGAGCGGTGGCCGGGGGCGGCGCGGCAGCGGGGGGCAACGCCGGCGCCCTGAATCCGCTGGGCCGAGAGCGCTGCCGCGCGCCCGTTGGAGTGAGCGGGTCTCCCAAGAACACGCAAGACGCCGTCATCTTGTTGAACGCGCTACCCAAGCCGACGAGCGTTGCCTGCTTCTTGGAGAGCCTGGACCGACCGCTGACCATCTACGCGACGAGCAGCATCTTCAGCGCGCAGCCGGCCCTCTCGGTGGCAAGCCCTCGTGTATTCGTGAAGCTAGGCCGCTTGTGGCTCTCCATCGTCATCGACGGGGAGAGCAGCTACCTCATGGAATTTGGCGACGATGTCTCTTCGGAGCTGCAGGCCCGGTCCATCAAGGGTGAGCTGGCGCTGCCCATTTCCGCGCCGGTCGCGGCCAGCGCCCCCTACGACCGCATTCGCTATGGAGAGGGTACGGTGTGCGGCTTGTGTCACTTCGACGAGGTGCGAGTAGAAGACAGCTCGTTGCTCAACGCCTTCGCTTCGATCGCCTTTCGGCCGCGTCCAGACACGCGCGTGGGCGTCGACGCGCTGAGAAACGCCTTTGCGACTTGCGACTGGCGCGCCCAACCGCACCGCTGCGAGATGCTATCGGCCGTGTTCGACGGCGGAGCGGTGATGGAGGAGCCGTTCCCCGACGCCATGTCCACGTTCTTCTGAGTGGCCTGACGGCTAGCGCGAGGGCTGGGGCGGGGGGTTCATTCCGGCGCGCCGCACGCCAGCCATTCACCGAGCTTGCGGCGCTCGGCCTCGTCCACGGACGCTCCCTCCGGCATGAACGTGTTCACCGCGTTGGGGCCGGCCGCGGCGGAACGGTCAACGTCGCCCGCCGCGGCGCGGATCTGCGCCAAGGTGTCGAGCTTGGGCGATTCGGGGCCGCTGGCTGAATGGCATGCGAGGCAGTGGCTCTGCACGAAGGCTTGGCCGAAATTGGCGTAGCTGAGAGTCTGGGTGGTGGGGCAGGTGCTGCCCGTGGCATCTCCAGGGCTGCTGCCACAGGCGACGAGTCCCCCGGTGGCAAGGAACGCCAAAACGAGGCGGAGCGCGGAAACGCGAGTGGTGAGCATCGAGCTAATTCATGGGTGCCGCGGTGTGCCGTCGGCAAGGCATGAAATGGTAAGATTGGCTCCAGCTTCACGTGCTGGCCGTTTCGCTGATCGTTTTCGTCATCGCGCAAGACCCCGAGGTGGATCGCTGCGAGGCAGGGATGTGCGGCGGGCCGGCCATGGTGTCCGCTTTTCGGCAAGCGGTTCAGCGCGTGCTCGGCAGCGATACGAGCGTTCAGGCCCAGCTCGCTTCCAGCGATCCGCCCGATGACGAAGTTGCTTCGAAGGCTGCTCACGTCGACGGCCTGGTCGAGCTGAGCTTCTCGCCCGAGGGCCAAAGGGCGCGCCTCCACTGCTACGTCTCGCGTGAAAATCGCTGGTTGGATCGAGAGATCAGCTTCGGCGAGCGCCACGGCAGCGCGCAGAGCGAGATCAGCGAGCGAGGGCGCCTTTTAGGCTTTGCCGTCGCGACGATGTACGCGAGCGACGCAAATGACGTGAACGACGGGAATGACGTGAATGATCGGAGCGACGCGAATGACTCGAGCCGCACGAAGCCCGGTGGGACCGGTGTCGTGGCGGCTCCTCCACCAGCCGTCGCGGCGAACGTTTCTTCCCCCGAGCCGGGCCGGCGGACGCCTGGCCGCGCGGAGCGCCCCGTCAGGCGCGAAGCAGAGTTCGGCGCGATCGCGAGCGCCGGTTTGGGAGGGACAGCGAGCGGAGTCGGCGCCAGCGCGGGGCTTCGCCTGGGGCTTTCAGGCCCCGTGTGGGGGCGGCTGTTCATTGCCGGCCGCACCGGCAACATTCCGAAGGCCCAGGCCAGCACCCAGACGGTGCTCCTAGGGGGCGGCTTGGCCCTCGAGTTTCTGCCGGGGTCGACCTCGTACCAGCTGGGGGCCCGTCTCGACGCTTTCGCAGGCTATTTTCAGGCTTCTCACCTCTCCGAGGACGACATCGAGCCCGATCGCCGGAGTCGCTGGCAGCTGGGGGGCGACTTGGTGGCGGAAGCGGGCTGGCGGCTCACGCCGGTGGCGAGCCTCTTTCTGGGCTTGGGCGTCGAGGCAATGCTCGGAGAAACCGCGATTTACACCCATCACAACCGGGTAGCGGTGGTACCGCCTCTTCGCGTCACGGCAGAACTGGGTTTCCGGGCGCGCTTTTGACGCCCGCTGCCTGCTCGCGGCGCGCTGACTACACTCTCCATACCAGCCCGTATGTTCCCCGCCGGCCGCGCCCCGTTGATGCTCGTCCCCGCCGCCGCGGGCGAAAGTGAGCGCCCCTGCTCGCCCGAGGTCGACGACAGCGCGCTCTTGGCCGGGTTGAAGGCGCGAGACGTCTCGCTGAGCAACGCGTTCTACCGGCGGGTTCGCCCCATCGTGGACCGGACCCTCCTGCGCCTGCTCGGCGCCCGAGACGAAGACTACGAAGACGTGGCCCAGCGCGCCTTGTTCGAGCTCGTGAGCACCATCGACCGCTTTCGCGGCGAGTGCCCGCTCGACGCGTGGATTTCCATCGTGACGGCGCGCGTGGCCTACCGCGCGATTCGACGCCGCCGCGTCGAGCGCCGTCTGTTCGTCGCGGAAGAACCGCCTGACCTCGCACATTCGACCCGTAGTCACGCGGGCGCCGTAGCGGCTCGCCAAGCGATTCAGCGCGTCCGCGCCGAGCTCGCGGGTATGAATCAGGAGCGCGTCTGGACCTTCTTGTTGCACGACGTCTACGGTTACGATCTGAAAGAGGTAGGGCAGATCACCGGCGCGTCGCTGGCCGCCGCCCAGAGCCGGCTCGTCCGCGGGCGGCGCGAGATTCACGAGCGCATCAAGCAAGACGAGGCGCTGGCTCGCTTTCTCAAGCGGTACCCGGAGGACGAATGAACACTCTTCGCTACGCGGCGGCCGTCGCGAGGTTGATCCGGCAGCATCTGTCGTCGAGCGTCGCGGTCACCGGCGACGAAGCTCGAGGTGTGGCGACCATCGAAAGGGCCATGTTCGCGCGCACGCGTCGGCGTCGCCTGGTAGCGCTCGGCGGCGCGGCGTGTGCGGCCGCCGCCCTGATCGCCCTCGGAACGGTGGTCGCAGGTTGGCGCCAGCGGCCAGCCAGCACCGCGGCTTCGGTCGCGATCGACGCGACGCCGTCGGGTCAGGGCGCCGCGCTGGCGCGAAGCAAGGGCGAAGAACCGCTCACGGCTCGCGTCGCGCTCGAATCGGGGCAGCGGCTAGATACGCCTGAAGGTGGCGGAGCTTCGCTACATTTCTCGACGGGCACTTGGCTTTCACTGTCGGGCAAAACCTCGTTTCGCGTCGACAGCCAGGGCGCTACGCAGCGCTTTTCTCTCCAGCACGGCGAGCTGGTCGCACACGTGGCCAAGCTAGCAGGCGCGCAGCGCTTCATCGTCGACACGCCCGACGCCGAGATCGAGGTGCGAGGCACTCGCTTCCGCCTTCGGGTCATCGAACGCGCAGAGAGCTGCGGCGCGGGCACCCGGACGCGGCTCGAGGTCGCGGAAGGCGCAGTCGAGGTCCGCGGCTCCAATCTGGGCGCCGTCAGCGTGAAGGCGGGCGAGGTCTGGCCCGGTGACTGCTCGAGCGTTGCACGCTCGGCGTCAGCGCCAGCGCCAGCGCCAGCTCCTGCAGAGCCTGCGCCACCCCAGCACGAGGCGCACCGGGCCGTGTCAGCGCCACGAGCGGCAGCCGTCGAGGCCGATGGTGCGTCGGCGCTCACCGCGCAGAACGACTTGTTCGCGGAGGGCGTGGCTCGGGGTCGGCAGGGCGACACCAGCGGCGCTCTCCGAGCTTATCGAGAGCTGATGAGCCGGTTTCCGAGCAGCCCTCTCGCGGAAAACGCCATGGTGGAGCGCATGCGGCTCTTGGCCGAAACTCCCAGCGGAGCAGCGGAAGCGAAACGCTACCTTTTGCGCTACCCGCGCGGCTTTGCCAGCGTCGAAGCCAAGAAGCTCCTGGCCAAGCCGTGACAGCGAAGATTTCGTCGGCTGGCCGGTGCAGCTTCGTAGCAGCCTTCGGGCTGTCGACCCTCGCCGTCTTCGGTTCGGCGTGTGATCGACGCTTCGAGTTCGACACGCAACCGGGCGGAGCCGGCGGCGGAGCAGGAGCAGGAGCAGGAGCAGGAGGAATGGGCACGGTGAACGGCGGCTCCGCGCTGGGCGGAGCGAGCGCCGGAACGGCGGGGGAGGGCGGCTCTTTGGCGCGTGGCGGAGCCAGCGCCGAAACGGGAGACGGAGGTTCAGCGGGCAGTGGCGCTTCGACGAGCTGCGGGAACCTCGGCGCGTGCGCCGCGGGCACGCACTGCGCGGATGGGCAATGCGTGCAGTGCGTGGTCGATAGCCACTGCTCGCCCTACGGCTCGCCGCGCTGTGATCCGACTCGCCACCGCTGTGTGGACTGCCTCACGACGGCAGATTGTCCGGAGGGGGCCGCCTGCGATTCATTGGCCAACCACTGTCTGCGGACGTGCACCGGTGACCGCAGCTGTCCGGCCGACGCCCACGGCTGCGACGAGCGACGCCACGTTTGCTACGAATGCGACGAAGATCGAGAGTGCGCGACCTCTCCCCTCGGGCACCTGTGCGCCAGCGACGGCAGTGGCTGCGTCGAGTGCCGCAAGGAAGCGGATTGCCCCGACCAACACTGCGATCAACTCAGCGGCCACTGCGTCGAGTGCCGCGATGGCACCGACTGCGCCTCCGGGGTGTGCGACCCTAAGACCTTCAGCTGCGTGCCCAGCTGAGCCACGCGCGAGCTGAGCTTGTTCGGATGGGGCGCGAGCCTCGCAGCAGGTCGCCAACGGCGTTCGGGCCGAGCGCTTAGCTCTGCGCGTGTTTGCCAGCCGGGCCCGGGCGCGGTGAGCCCTGATACAGCGCAAAGGCGCTGGCCAGCAGGATGGCGGCGGCCGGAAAGCACATCGCCCAGCGACTCACTCGCAGCGTCAGGTTCGCGCCGAGCACGGCCCCAACGATGAAGCTCCCCATGATGGCGCTCAAGAGCGAGATGCGCCCAACGGCGGGCCGTTCGGGGCTCGGCTCGGACGCCAGACGCGTTGGCAGGGGTAGCTGCGCGCGATACCAGCGGTACCAGCGCGCCGCTTCGATTCCCAGATCGGTCATTACGCCGGTGAGATGCGTCGTGCGCACGACGGCCCCCGAGAGCCGAGTCACCAGGCTATTTTGCATGCCCATGGCAAAGCACAGCATGGCCGCTTGCGCGTCCAGAACGCGTGGGTGCGTGGCGCGCGCGAGCCCCGCAATGAACACGAAGCAAAGCAACACCGTAGCTTCGACCAGCAGAGCAAAGGCGTAGCGCCCGGCGGGCCGCGAGCCGTCGGACCGCTCCAGCACCACGCTCGCCGATACGGCGCCCGCGAAGAAAGCGAAGATGAGCGAGAGAGCGGACAGCGCCGCCGGCGCGTCTCCCCGCGCAATGTCATCGCCCAGGCGACCCACGCTGCCGGTCACGTGCGAGGTGAACGACCCAATCACGATGAACCCGCCCGAGTTGACGAAGCCGGCCACGGCGGCCAAGTAGCCTGCCAAGACCATGTTCGATTTGGGGTCGCGCGCTGGGCCTTCGTGTCGAAACACGTCCCCGAGTATATTCCGAACCGGTCGCGCTCGCGCTTTTTCACGAGCTAGCTCGTGCTCGTGGGCCGCTCGTGCTCGGCTACTTTGCGCGGCTGCCCGTCACTCGTCGACGAGGCAGTTCCAACCGCCGCACGTGTTGCCGCCCTTGCACGTGTGCTCGGATAGCTCTTGCGTCGTCAAATCGTACGCAAAGCCGGGCCCCGACGCGAGGCCGCCGCAATGAGCGATCGCCTCGACGGTGCCGCCGCGCGCGTCGCACAACTTCTCGAAGCCTTGGGCGTCCAGGTTCTCGACGTGCTTGCTCGAAGTAATCTTGTCCGAGCCCGGCTCAGCCGAGCAGCCCGCCGCCGACATGACCAAAAGCCCAGCCAAGGCTGCACCGAGGAGTTGGGAGCTGGGCGCCGCAGAAGCGGCCATACGAGCGGGAGCGGGAGCGGCCATGGCGCTCGCAGCGTAGCGCGCGGCGCGCCAGTTCCCAAGGGTGGCGCCTACCGGGCGTGGTAGCGGCCCAGGTTCGAGCTATGCTGCTCGTCTTCATGTCGCGATTGCCCGAGGTTATCCACGCCGCTCCCCTGCTTGCCGCGAGCCCCCACCTGCGAGCGGCGGCCCTGGCCGGCATGCTTTGCCTGGCGGGGTGCGCGAGCAAGGCGGAGACCGCGACGCCCGGCCCGCGAAGTAACGGCGGTGCGCCGAGTGACGCTGGCGCGAGCGGAGCGCCGGGGGCGGGCGAAGCCAACGCGGCCGGCACGCCCGCCGCAGGCCAAGCAGCGGGCGTCCCCAACGCGGGCCAAAGCGCGGGCGGTGCAGCCGGCGTAGCGGGCGAAAGCGCGGGCGGGGGCTCCGACGGCGGCGCCGATGCAGCGGGGTTGGGCGGCGGAGGTACGGGCGATACATCGGCCGCCGGAGCTTTGGGCATGGCCGGGGCGAGCGGCGCCCCTTCAGAGCTTCCTCACATCACATCGAGCCAGAGCGTCGGGGTGATGACGGTCGAGCAATTCAGCGCGCAGTGCGACGAGCGCGGCGGCACGGTGGAGGTCATGCCCCATTGCGGTGGCTTCGCTACCGCCAAAGGCTTCTCCTACGATTCCACGACCGAGCTTCTTTCGGAGCACACTTGCCAGGGCGCCAACACCTGCGCCGGCTGGAACTGCGCGATTGCAGACTGACGGCTCGCGCCTCCCGAGCTGCGCGTGCCGCGCTACGCGTGTGCGGCGGATACGCTACCAGCCCAGGCTGGATTTCAGCTCGCCCGCGAGGATGGCAGCCATGCGCGCGTCCTCGGCCACGTTGGGGTGCCAAGAGCAGCCTGTTCCCTGGAGAACGTCCTGCGTCCCCAGATCCAGCAGCTTGACCTTCTTGTCACCTTGGGCCGACCGATCCGAAATGAGCTCGCCCAGGTACTGGACCGCGTTCGTGCGATCGGTACCAGACAGCATGGAGCCCACGGCGCACAAGATCAGCGCGTCTGGGTACTTGCCGCGGATGGTCGTGAGGAAGGCCGCGTAGGCGGGCTTGAACTTGTCAGCCGTCAGGTTGTGAGCGCTCGAGTCGTTGGTGCCCAGATTGATGACGACGGCCTGGGGCTGGACGGCGAAGCTCCAGGTGGGGGTTTTCTGTTCGCCCAGGGTGTTCGAAAAGAGCGCGGGCATGACATTCTGAGTGTTGCCGGTATTGTCGCTGTACACGCCCCAACCCGAGCCGGCCAGCACGCTGACGTCGGCGTTCACGGCGCGCGCCGCCACGTGAGCGTAGGCCATGTAAGCGGATTCGGTCTTCGTGTCGAAGCCGCAGCCGCCGCCCGGATCTTGACCGCCATTCGGGTGTTGCTCGGAGCCCAGGTTGCCGAAGCCAGCGCTAATGGAGTCGCCGATGACTTCGATCAGCCGACCGGAAAACGGCGGCGGCGCGCCCGGCACGCCAGCAGCGAAGCCGCTGAATACGCTGACTCCGAAGCCTTTGGCCTCTGTCTCGCGGTACAGGGCGATCTCGTGGTTACCCGCGCTGAGGTTGGCGGCAAGTGGATAGGTTTTTTCGGCGCCGGTGACCGCAAAGCGCGGACCGGGCTTACCGTCTACGACGGGCTGGAAGTAAATGTCTCCCGTGCCTTCGGTCCGCAGCTTGGCCTCCACCGTCGTGCCCGTGAAAGTACCGATGAAGCCGGCACCGGACCAGGCCAGCTTGATGGCGTCGAGATCGCTCACGTCGACGCGGCCGATCCAGCGCACCCCTTGCGCTACCGTTGACCCGTCACCACTGCCACTACTGCCCCCGCCGCCCCCACTCGCACCCGCGTTGCCGCCGGCCGTGACGATAGGGGCACCGGCCTGCCCGGCGCCGCCGCTTCCGCCGTTCGGTGGTGACCCCCCATTGCCAGTGCCGGCCGCCGCGTTGCCGCCCAACGTGGTGGTCGTGCCTGCGCTGGCGCTCGCGTCTGCACCTGCGTTCCCGCCGCTGACGGATGTTCCGCCGGTGGCGTTCGGCGTTCCGCCGCTCGGCGCGGGCGTGCCGTTCGGTTCTCCTGCGTCGCTCGAGCAGGCGAGCGTGGGCAAGAGCGGCGAGAGCGCCAAGAGCAAGGCAAAGAGCCGCGGAGTGCTGACGAAACGCATCACGCGTCCGACAGGGTAGCCGAAAAGGCGCCCGGGTCGAAGCCGCGGAGCGCCGCGTGAGCCTCCCGAACACGGCAAAATCCAATTGGGGCGCGCGGCGTTCGGGCTCGCTCTCGAGCGCGGCTGGGTGAGCCGCTGGCTTGACGAGTGCGTGAAGGCATACTACGGTCGCGGGTTCAAGGTGGTCGTCGCGTTTCGTCGCGACCCCAGCATGAGATCGGTCCGCGCGGCGGAGCGGCGGTGCTTCCCGTGGAGCCGCTTGCTCGATATCGAGCCGAAGGACCGAAAATGAGTGATCATCAAATGGACGGGCTCGACCCGGCCCGCTCGCGCTTGCGCGCCCTGGTGGGGCGAGTGGAAGCCGAGCTCGCGCGGCTCGAGGCGAGCCTGCCGGCGCAAGAGCGCAATGGTGACGTCACGGCGCTGAATCATTCTTGGCGGGAGCTGGTCGCGGCGCTGGCCCTTGGAGAAGAACCGGTGCTCCGGAGCTGCCCGCATTGCCGCCGGCAAGTTCCGCGCGAGGCCACGCGCTGTCGCTATTGCATGAAGCAGTCGGAAGCGACTCCGGGGAGCGCGCCTTAGAACGCACGCGGTGCCCCCGAGCGCTGCGGCGTGAAGCACGCCTCCGAGACAAATTTTGGGTGTACGGATTGGTCCCGTTCGCAACACCCGTAACGTCGTTCTGGGACCATGAAAAAAGAGAACAGTCATGGGAAATCGCTTGTACGTGGGTAACTTGTCTTTCAGCGCTACCGAACAGACGTTGCGCGACGCTTTCGCGTCGCACGGCGACGTCTCGGACGTACATGTCGTGATCGACCGCATGACGGGGCAGTCGCGCGGCTTCGGCTTCGTGACCATGGGCTCTGCGACCGAGGCGAGCGCGGCCATGCAGGCCATGAACGGCGCAGATCTCGACGGTCGCGCGCTCAGGGTGAACGAGGCCGAGGATCGTCCAGGTGGTGGAGGTCGCGGTGGCGGTGGCGGCGGCGGCGGCGGTGGCGGCGGCGGTGGCCGTCGCAGTGAGCGCTGGTAGTCGGCACGCGCTAGTAAGCTGTCATGTCAAGCAAGCTCTACGTGTCCAACTTAGGCCAGGCGGCCACGCTCGCCAGCATGCGCCAGCTCTTCGGCACATGTGGCGACGTGCTCGACGTGGCGTTCGCTCCGGAGCGAGGCTCACGCGGCCTGCCCTCCGCAGCGTACGTCACGATGGCCACCTCGGTGGCGGCCGACAAGGCGCTGAAGGACTTGCATGGCAGGCTCCACGGAGATCGAGTGCTGACGATCAGCCGGTTATCCGATGACACGGCGCCCTCGCCAGGTGCGGGGGGCCGTAATCGGCGGCCGCCGCCGGACGAAGCGAAGGTCACCATGACGCAGCAGTACCGAGACCGCCGCGGCTTGACGTACGAGCTGAGCAGCTCCGGAAAGCTGCTGACCCTTCGCTTCGTTTTTCCGGTGGACGACGCGCACGACTGGCAAGTAGAGGCGCTGATCACGCCTGGCTCGACGACGGCCGTCACGGCCAGCGCCATGACGCGCGAGCAGGCCTTCAGGGCCTTGATCGATGCGTGCGGCGCGTCTGGCGCCGAGCTGGCCGACACCGCGCTCGACTGGGAAGGTGTCGGTAAGGCGCTGCGCGCGGTGAGAGCCCTCTGAGGCTCACCGCGTTGCGCTGAACTGGCTACCTTCCGCGACCACGGCCTCGTCTCGGCTCGCCTGCTCCACCTGTTGCTGCTCTTGCTGCTCGCGCGCATTCAAGCCGCGCCCGTAGTGCCGAGCGTACACTTGGGTGAGCTCGGCTCCGAATAGGAACATTTGGGCCGAAAAGTACAACCAAAGCAGCACGACGACGGCGGACCCGGCGGCGCCGTACGTCTGCGCGACCGTGGCCCGGGCCAGGTAAAGCCCGACCAGCGCGTTCCCGAGGTTGAACAAGAGAGAGGTGAGCGCACCGCCCAGGAGCACGCTGCGCCAACCCACGCGCGTGTCTGGGACGAGCTTGAACACCAGCGCCGACATGGCCCCCACGAGCAGCAACGAGAATAGTAGTTGGCTGAGCTGAACCAGCGCGCCGTCCAGCGCGGTGTCGCCGAAGAGTCTGTCGTTGAAGCCCGTCAGCAGGGTTCGAGACAAGAAGATCAGCAGTAGGATGGGGCCCGACGCCAACACCATCAAGAACGCGACCAAACGGCGCTTCACGTAGTCTCTGACCGTGGCGCGGAAACCGCGAGCCAGAACCGGGTCGACGTTCCAGACTAGATTCAAGCCGACGCGCAGCTGCTCCGCCAAGCGGGAGGCCGTATAGAGCACGAGCACGAAGCCAACCAAGGACGCGACCGCTCCCGAGTCGGAAGCCTGCTGCACCCAGGTGTCCACCGTGCGGGCCGCGTCGCTCCCCATGCTGTCGGCGACCAAGCGAAACGCCTCTTGCCTCGCCGCGCCCTTGCCCAAGATGGTTCCGGCCACGGCCACGGCAATGAGTATCAGCGGAGCCATGGATAGCAGCGTGTAGAATGCCAATCCGGCGGCCACCATTTCTGCGCCGTCTTTCGAGTACTCGTCGACGGTCTCGTCGAGTAGGCGGTACGTCGTTAGAGCTCGTAGCTTTACGGCCTGCCGCCAGCGCTGCCATCGCTCGGCCATCATGCCGGAATGCTTGCGAAGATCATGCCCGCGCAGGGCGGGGCCATGCTCGCCCGATCGCGCCGCAACCGCAGACTGCCGCCCCCTCGCGGCAATGTGCCGCGAGGCGCAATGAACCGAGCCGCCGGGCCAGCGCGGGGCGGCAGAATCCAGCCGGCGTCGACCCCTCGTCGCCTGTCGGCTAGCCTGGCCCCCGTGGATTTGCACCAGTTGAAGACCTTCGTGGCCGTCGCCCGCGAACGCAGCATCACCCGCGCCTCGGAGCAGCTGCATCTGAGTCAGCCGGCAGTGAGCGCGCAGATCAAGGCGCTCGAGGACGAGCTTGGCTTGCAGCTCTTCGAGCGCACCTCTCGCGGCATGAGCCTGACGAGCGAGGGCGAGCGCATCTTGGCAAAGTCCGAGCGGGCGCTGGCAGCCCAGCAGGACTTGATGGCCGAGGCCACGCGTATCAAAGGTCAGGTCGCGGGAAAGCTCCTGCTGGGCGTCGGCGGTAGCTCCAACAAGGAAGCCATTGGCTATCTGATCACGCTGTTGGCCGAGCGCTACCCCGACGTTGGCGTGGCTCTCACTCATGGATCTTCTCAAGAAGTATTGGCGTCGGTTAGAAACGGCACGCTCGACGCCGGCTACTACAACGAAGCGGGCGAGCCGGACCGGGACCTCGAAAGCATCGAGATTTCGCGCTTTCGCATTCACGTTGCGGGCGCGCCGGGCCTCTTTTCTACTGCGCAATCGCCCGATTGGCGCGCGCTCGCGGAGCTGCCCTGGATCTATCCCACGTCGAGCACGTGTTGCAGCCTCGCCGCCGAGGCCCTGTTCAAGCAGCATCAGTTCCGCCCGAAGCGCGTGATCAGCGTCGATCGCGGGAGCGTGACTCGTTCGTTGATTGCTAGCGGTCTCGGCCTAGGCCTGTTGCACGCCGACGCAGCCAAGGAGGCGGCGACGCGCGGCGAGGTAGAGCTGCTCCACGAGATGGAGCAGCCGGTACGCATCCTGTTCGCCACGCTTGCCAGCCGCGCGCGTGAGCCGCTCCTGGCCGCTGCAACCTCGGTCGTGCGTGACGGCGTGCGCCGCGAGTGACGCGCACGCGAGAACCCTCATGAAACCAGCGATTTTCACGCTCCCAGCCTCTCTGCTCGTGGGCTCGACGATCCTCGTAGCCGTCGCGGGATGCTCATTTCTGCTGGGTCAGACGTCTTCGATGTGCCTCAGCAACTGTAAAGAGCAGCAGTGTCGGGAAGCGGAAGGCCGAGCGCGTGAACGGTGCGAGGCCCAGTGCTCGGTGAGTTGCGAGCGCTGACGCTCGGTCGCCGCCGCCACCCAAGGCGCGGCGGCGGCGGCGGATGAGCCACTCGGCTGCGACGAGGTTGACCGCCCACGCCGCGCTCGACAAGACGTCCCGCGTGAGGCCGAGCACCGGCCCCGAGAGCACGAGCATCAGCGGCAGAAAGAGCAGCGCCTGCGTGCCGGCGCCTTGAGCCAGAGCGTAGGCACGAATCATCCACGCTTCGTGCCCCGCGAAGTCGCGCCGAACTGGGCACCAGGCTCAGCACGACCAGCAGCGCCGGGACCTGGAGCTCGGCTCTCGTCAGCTTGCTCACGCTGGCCCCCGTTTGGCGCTGAACGACAGGACGACGCCAACCAGCAAGGCCAACAGCGCCGCGAAGCAACCGACCGCGAAAGCGGCGGCGTAGCCACGCAGCGCGACCACCATGCCGAGCAACGGCACGCCCAGCCCGAGGCCGACATCGAAGCAAGCGGCGTACGCTCCGAGCGCGACCCCGCGGTTTTGCGGCGGAACGCGCCGAATTGCCTCGACCCCGAAGGCCGGGAAAGCCAGCGAAAACCCCAGCCCAGTGAGCGCGGCGGCGGCCACGGCCAAAGCCCCCGACGTTGCCAGCCACAGGCCGGCTTGACCGAGGGCCGTCAGCGCGGCCGACACCACTGCGATGCGCGCGCCACCGAAGCGATCGGGGAGACCGCCGAACAGCAACCGCGCCAGCACGTATGCTGCCCCGAAAGCGCTCAGCGCCAGTGCCGCATGCGGCCACGAACGTTCGGCGAAGCGTAGGCCCGCGAAGGCCGCGATCGCGCCAAAACCGAGGGCGCTCAGCAGCAGGCCCGAGCCCGGAAGCGCGATCAGCCGGACCACCCGGTAGAAGGGCAGGCGAACGCCGCCGACGGGCTCGACGTCTCTGGCCGCGCGGATGGCCACCAGGCCCAACAATGGAGCGGCCGAGGCGGCCACACACATGGCCGTGAAGCCGAACCGGCTCGCCAGAGCCGACCCGAGCGGCGCCCCGAAAGCGAGCGCACCGTACATGGCCACGCCGACCCACGACATGACCAAACCCGAGCGCTCACGACCGGCGAGCGCAACGCCCCAAGACAACGCGCCCGTGACGACCAAGCTCTCTCCCGCTCCCAGCAGGGCCCGCCCCATCATCAGCACGACCAAGGCTACCGATGGTGCTGAAATGGCATGGGATAAAGCGTAGATCGCGCCGGCGAGGACCGAGAGCAGCAACCCGAGCCGTGTAGCCGCCCCTGGTCCGCGTTGATCGGCCCGTTTGCCGGCCGCATGACGGGTGAGCAGCGTGGCCCACGACTGTGAGCCGATGGCGAGCCCCACGATGAACGCCCCGAAGCCGAGGGTGCCTTGCACGTGAACCGGCAAGACGGCTAGCGGCAACCCCATCGCCAGAAATTCGAGGAACACGACGGCGCAAATGGGGGCAAGCTCTCGCCAGAGCGAGCGCTGATTGGTGGTGGGGGCGCGCTCGCGAGCGGTGTGGGGTTCGAGGGAAGCGGTAGGAGTGGCCATTCTGATTCATCCAAAGGTGGGAAACAGCCGAGCCGCGACGACCGCGGCCACGAAGAGCCCGAAGCCGAACACGGTGTGTGTCGTCAGGCTCTTCAACGTGTTGAAGACGGGGGTGGGGGTCTTGCGCGACGCGATGCCCGCGCCGAGAGCCGGCTGCAGGATGAACAGCGGCGCCGCGACCGTTCCGACGCCGACGAGGAGCGCGGGGCCGAGCGTTGGCGACCGCGCCCAGGCTAGACCGGACGTTGCCAGGAGAACCCCGGCAAAGCCGACGCCGATCGCATAATGCGCGAGCCAACCCAGCCACGATTCTCCTCGAACCGGCGGGGCCTGGGCGATGCTGCCGTGCGTGAGGCGACCACGCAGCAAGTGCCCAACCCAGCGGCCCAGCAGGGCGAGCTTGAGCGAGGGGACGCCGATGCGCCGGAGCAGCGCGGCCCAGCCATCGATGGCCAACGTCGCGCCGACGCCGATGAAGACACCGCGAAGCACGTATTCAATCGTGGTACTCATGACTTTCTCCTGCTGACTCAAAAGTCGAAGTTGATGGCCGAGCCGAGGGATGGGAATCGAAACTCGCTGCGCTCGATCTTCTGCAGCGTGCCCTCGAGGCCCAGCGCCAGCTTATTGCTCACGCGAAACACGATGCCCAAGCGAGACATCGTCGCGATGTCTTCCTGGCTTTCTTCGGGGAGCCAGCCGTAGCCCATGCCAAAAGAGGCGTAGGGCTCCACGCGGCCAACTGGCACGGTGATGCGCAGTGTCGGCATCGCGGTGATCCCGAACGAGTTCCTCGCGTAGTAGGCGCCAACACGCAGGCCCGCGCTCAGGCGCGCGCCGTCACGATCGATGGTGTACTTGAGCTCGGGATCCGCGCCCCCTCCCCAGCGGTAGCCGTGGTGTGGCCCGATCAGCACGGGGGTAAAGCCCAAGCTCCAGCCTGTGTGGTCCTCGTCCGCCCGCGCCACGCCAGGCGCCAAGAGTAGGCCGGCAATCCACGTGGACCCGAGCAGCCCCCGCAAGACGCGACCAGTATAAGTTGTTGATTTCATGACAAATTTCTCCCATTGCGGCTCGGCGCGCAGCGCCCCCTACTCGGGGTCACCTCGAAGCGCCTCGCTGCGTTGCGATACTCAATGTGCCTCGCCGGGCCGCCCGGAATCCAATCGTACTTTCCGTGGGCAGCCCTCGGGATTGCTGAGGCATGGGGCCTTATCCCGATATCGACGCTAGCCAGCGAGCCGACATGCTCAATTCTTCGGCGCTACCAGCAGCGCTGCACCGCTTGGCTTTTGCCTAGATGCGCTTTGCGCTTGGCGTCTCCAGATATGCATTCGGTGCCGCGTGACGCGACGCCTCACGGTCTGGTTTTGCCACGCTGGAGGTGATGATTGGTCGTGCACCACCTGCGCACACCGTGGCACGTGAGTTGCTGCCTCGGTGTCGAATGACTGCAGAACGGCTTCGTGGCAGCGACGCTCGCACGATCGGGCTGCTCCAGGAGTTGCTGGATCTGGTCGCCGTGAATCTCGAGCAAGCGTTGACCGGAGCTTCCACGGCCGTCGCAAGTTGGTTGGCTTGTGAGAAGGTGGACGTGTTCTTGTACGACGCCGAGCGCAGCTGCTTGGTGGCCCGCGGCACGAGCACGACCCCGCTCGGGCGTCTCCAGAAAGCGCGGGGGCTCGACGTCTTACCCATCGCCAACGGAGGCCGAATCGTTCAAGTCTACGAAACCGGTGTCTTGCACCACGACGGTCACGTGGAGCTAGACACGGAGGAGGTGCGCGGCATCATCCATGATCTCGGCGTGCGCTCACAAGTGTCCGTGCCCTTGTCGATTTCGGGGGTCCGGCGCGGCGTTCTGGCCGTCGTCAGCCAACAGCCAGAACGGTTCAGTGTCGACGACGTCCGAACGCTCGAGCTCGTCAGCGGCTGGATCAGCGCGCTGGCTCATCGCGCCGAGTTGGTAGAGCGTCTGCGCGAGGAGGACCGGCAACACGGGCGCCGCTTGGCTGCGGACGAGATCGTCACCGTGCTAGCGCACGATATCTGGAATCATCTCAATCCGCTCTCCGCGCGCCTGCAGTTGATGCGGCTGCGCTTGTCGAGGCGCGAAGCGCTGGATGAATCACAAATCGATTCAGCCCTGGCGTCGGTGCAGCGGCTGGCTCGGCTCACCCAAGATCTGCTGGATTCGACGCGGCTCGAGCAAGGTTTGTTCGAGCTCGAGCTGGCTCCGGTGGACTTGGGGGCGCTCGTGGCGGACGTAGCCGAGCTGTGCTCGACGCCGACCTGCAAAATCGAGCTGGAGGTCGAAGCCACGACGATCGCAATCGCCGATGCCGAGCGTCTTCGCCAAGCGTTGGAAAATGTGATGCTGAACGGCGTGCGGCACTCCCCCGCAGGCCAGCCGTTGAAGGTCAGCCTCTCGGTTCTCGAGCAGCGCGAGGTGGTCATCACCATTTCCGACCAGGGGCCAGGCATCTCGCCCGAGCTCGGGGCGCGTCTCTTCGAACGCTTCGTGGCCAAGGGCCCGACGCGGGGCCTGGGTCTGGGTCTGTACTTGGCCGAGCGCATCGCGCGTGCTCACGGGGGCAGCTTGCGTGTCGAATCCAAGCTCGGGTCGGGCTCGAAATTCCGCTTCACGCTGCCGCTCGAGGGAGCTGCGCCCGCACCGGCAGGGGGCGAAAGATGACGATTCGGGTGCTCGTCGTCGACGATCATCCCATCGTGCGGGCCGGCTTGCGCAGCGCGCTCGTCGAGGAAGGCATTCAGGTGGTGGCTGACGTCAGCGACGGAAGCGCCGCCCTCGCCGCGCTCGACGCTGTCGTGCCGGACGTCGCGTTGGTAGACATGGTGCTACCTCTGGAGAGCGGCGTCGATATCACCAAGCGGCTGCTGTCTCGTCAGCCCCGGCTCAAGGTGATCGCCTTTTCGTTGCGCGAGGAGCCGGCGCTCGTGCGCGACGCGCTAGCGGCAGGAGCGAAGGGCTACATCTCCAAGCGCAGCGCGTCGGCTAACTTCGTGCAGGCCATCAGGCAAGTCGCGGAGGGCGGCAGCTACGTGAGCTGCGAAACGTACTCCAGCGCCGACAGCGGCGCGCCCGACACTCCGCTCAGTGAGCGAGAAGAAGCAGTGCTGCGCGCCCTATCGCGAGGCAAGGCACGCGAGGCGGTTGCCCTCGAGCTTGGCATCACGCTTCGCACTCTGGACACCTACAAGAACCGGGGTATGCACAAATTGCAGCTACGCTCGCGCGCGGACTTGATACGCTTCGCGAGCCACGCCGGCTGGTTGTTCCAAGCCGACGGCTGAAGCAAAGCGGCGGCTCAGCTGCCCTCGCCGCGGCCGCTTTCGGAGGCGGAGTTGCTGCTAGCGGTGGGGGCTCGAGCTTGGCTTGGGCGAGCGGCAATGGTGCGCAGGAACAGCAAGAGCACTCCTTCTGCCTTGTGACCCGGAAACCCGAGCTCGGCGACCAACACCTCCAGATTGCCGAGCGCCGGCATGAGGTCGCCGAGGCGCGCGACGCGACTCTTGGCGCCCGCGCTTCGGCGTTCGTCCAGCTCATGCAGGAGCTGAGCGGCTTTGTTGGCGTCGATGCGCGCCGAACGCAGCGCCCGCGCGAAGCCGTCGAACAGCGACTGATCGCGCTCTCCGTAGCTTTCCCCGGGCACGGCTCGGACCTGCGCACCACACTCTGGGCACGTGGCCTCCCCGAAATCGAGACTCGAAGCGTCGACGAGTCGAAACAGTCCGCAAGCACCACAGTGCGTCGGAATCAAACTCATTCATCTGCCCATAGCGCCGAGCCGCTCACGCGACAACGACCTCACGTGTCGTCACTTCTGACGACACGGGCCAGAACGATGGTATGCCCTGGGCCAAACCACGAGGCTAGGTAACTCGTCTCGTCGCCTGATTCAAACCGAGGAAACATGGGAATTTTGACCTTCAGCATCAATGTCACCCTGGACGGCTGCGTCGACCACCAGGAAGGAATCGCCGACGACGAGATGCACGCTTTTTTCACCCGCCTGATGGACGAGGGCGGAGCGATGCTGTGGGGCCGTGTCACCTACGAGATGATGGAGAGCTACTGGCCGGCAGTCGCCCGCGGCGACCAAGAGGCACCGCCGGCGCTGCGCGAGTGGGCCGTCAAGCTGGAGGCCAAGCCGAAGTACGTGGTGTCGTCGACGCGCACGGACTTTCGCTGGACCAACAGCCACCACATCTCCGGAGACCTGCGCGCGGGCGTGCAGAAGCTCAAGGACGCAACGCCAGCCGGCGTGCTCCTCGGTAGTGGCAAGCTCGCCGCTGAGCTCGATCGGCTAGATCTAATCGACGAGTACAAATTCCTCGTCCACCCCCTGATCGCCGGCCACGGCCCGACCCTCTACCAGAGCGGCCTGCCCAGCACGCGACGGCTCGAGCTGCTCTCGGCCACCCCTTTCCGCAGCGGCTCGGTCGCCATGCACTACCGGCGCGCGCGCTGACTTCACGCCGTTGGGCGCCGTTCAGGCGGCTCCGTTGGCACGAACCTCGAGGCGACGGAGATCACCGATGACCAGCGCGCTCCCCGTCGCCGCCAGGATGCCCGCTTTACGCCATTTCGCGAGGCACTTGTTGGCGGTTTGCCGGCTAGTATCGGCGAGCTCGGCCAGCTCTTGCTGCGAAAGCTTCAAGCTGATGTAAGTGCCAGCCTTGGACGACTCCCCCCAACGCTCCGCAAGGAAGACGAGTCTACGCGCTAGGCGTTGCTCGACCGGCATGGCCGTTACCTCCTCGAAGTGATCGGCGAGCCCCCGCACCCGAGACGCCAACAATCGACAGAGCGCAAGGCTCGCTGCAGGCGAGCGCTCGAGGGTGCGCAGCAACTCGTGCTTGGCCACGCTCAGGACGCACACGTCCTCGAGCGCAGTCACGCGCGCGGAACGGCTACCGTCTTGGAACAGGCCGAGCTCGCCGAAGAGCTCGCCCGGCCCCAAGATGGCAAGAGCCGCCTCGCTTCCATCAGCGCGCGAAAGTGAGACACGCAGGCGGCCGGAGACGATTCCGAACGTGGCATCGGTTACCGAACCTTGGGTCACGAGAGCGCGACCTTTGCCGTAGCGCCGCAGCTGGGCGACTCTCGCCACGGCGCCCCGTTCAGCTTCGCTCAAGGCAGAAAAGACCTCGATCTTGGCCAAGGCGGCCTGCTTTTCATCCCGTGCTCGTGCGCCTACCGGCATGGCGCCAAGCCTCTCACGGTGGCCCAGCGCCGAAAACCAGCACGCGTGTCGCCCAGGCGACAGTCTGCAGAAAGTCGCCCGATTACACTGCGTTTCACGAACATGAGCCGCCATCGAATCGCTCTCATCTCCGACATTCACGGCAACCTGCTGGCGCTTCGCCGGGTTCTGCACGACATCCATGCTCGCGGCGTCGATCAGATCGCCTGCCTCGGTGACGTCGCGACGCTCGGCCCTCACCCGAGCGAGGTGCTCGCGCTGGTGAGACAGTCGTGCGACTTCTTCATCCTGGGCAACCACGACGAATACTTGCTCGACGCCACGTCGATGGAGCAGCACACGACGTCACCCTTGGTTTTGGCCTCTGTGGACCAGTGCCGCAGCCTGCTGGGCGAAGGGGAAGTCGAATTCGTCCGCAGCTTCGCCGAGCGGGTCACTCTCCCGCTCGGTCGCGACCGGAGCCTGCTGCTTTTTCACGGCTCGCCCCAATCGAACAATTGCGACCTCGTATCCGAGACGCCGGCTGAGGAGCTGGACCGGCACTTGCGCGGGCACGCTGAGGTCGTGATGGCGGGAGGCCACACCCACATTCAGATGTTGCGATCACATCGAGGCCGGCTCCTCGTGAATCCGGGAAGCGTCGGCCTGCCGTTCGAGCGCTTCGTCGCGGGCGCTTCGCCAACCGTTCTGGCCCACGCCGCGTATGCGGTCGTGCAATGCCGGGCCGACGAAGTCTCGATCGAGCTCTATCGCCTGGAGCTCGACCGGCTGGCTTTGGCCGAAGCCGCGCGGGCCTGGGCGGCGCCGCTGGCTAGCTACCTGGCGTTACAATACGCGACCGGGGAGCCCTGATTGGGCCACGAAGGTCAACGATCACCTGAGGACGCCCCCATCACCCTTGTCCGACGCCAACTAACTCAGCCCATCTTCTTCTGCTCAGTCGATACAACACGTGCCGGTGCAGGGGATGCCCGACCGCTAGACGTGGGTGGTCGAAATCGTCTACCTCGTCGTGGCTCATCCCGAGCGCAGCCATCACACGGCGCGACCGAGCGTTCGCCGGCACAGTGAACGCGACGAGCTCGTCGATACCTAAGTCATTGAACGCTCGCCTGCAGATTGCTCGCGCCGCCTCGATGGCGTAGCCCCGGCCCCAAGCATGCCGAGCCAGCATCCAGCCAATTTCCACGCAGGGGGTGAAATGAGCAAAGAAATTGGGGCGCTGTAGTCCCGCGTAGCCGACAAAAGATTCGCCTCCCACCACCTCGATCGACCACGGGCCAAAGCCGTGTTGCTCGGCGTTTCTGAGGTTGCGAGCCACCAGCGCATCGCTCGCGTGGTCGTCGAGAACGCCGGGCATGAACGCCATCACGTCCGGATCGGCGTGCATGGCGGCGAAGGGCCGTCGATCGGCCTCGGACCACGGCCGGAGACGAAGACGCGCCGTCCGCACTTCTTCCATGAGCACCATGCTGGCACGACCTGGGTGACGGCGGCAGCCCCGAATGGACTGCGCTCCACCTCCGCGAGCTCGCGGAAAGACGAGCCGGCGATCGAACGAGCGCTCATAACGCTCTGCAGGCCGCCCCGCGGACGCTCTCGAGGGCCAATGCCAGCCGCTGATGGGTTTGCTCGCCGACCATCCGCTCTACTTCCTCGCCCTCGGCGTCGAGCTGCAAGAAGGTCGGAACGGCGTGCACGTTGAAGCGCTGCGCCAAAGCTCGCCCGCCCGAAGACCCAACGTTGACTCGCATGACGGTTCCGTCCCCTCGAGCGCAGGCTCGCTCGAGGTCCTCGACCACGGGCGCCATACGCGCGCAAATCGCGCAGTGGTCGCTCACGAATTCGACCAGATGTGGGCGTCCGAGCGGGATGGCGAGGGCAGGAGCGCTCTCGGCCTCGGTCAGACTATCCGCGAAGGAACAGGTGTTGCTCTCGGAGCCATCGCACTGGCCCGCCGTCGCGCTGGAGGCCGAGACCTCGGCGGCCGAAGTAGCTGGAGACAATAGCGCGATCTGGTCGGTGGCGAGCAGAACGCCCACCGCCACTAGAGCGGCGCCAGTGATGCGCTGCATCGGCAGCATGAGCCCACGCAGGCGGCGCGCGAAGACGAGCACACGCTCGGCGGCGAATGTCGCGGCAATCAGCGGCGTGGAAAGGCCGAGCGCATAGACTGCGAGCTGGGCGGCTGCGTGTGACGGGCTAGCGGACTGGCTCGCGGCGTAGCTGAGCGTCGCGCCGAGCAGCGGCCCCACGCACGGCGTCCAGCCGAGCGAGAAGGCAACGCCGAACAGCAATCCGCCCCAAAAGCCCCCCAGCGAGGGCACCCGCGCGAGCAGCGGACGTGCGTCGCCGTCGAGCCACGGAAACTTGAGAACGCCGAGCAGCTTCGCACCAAAGAGCCCCATCAAGGCGCCGGCGACGATCATCAGAGTTTGTCGATACGCAGACAGTGCGTGCGCCAATACAGACGCACCCACACCGAGCACGACGAACACCGCCGATAGACCGAGCGCAAAGCCCAACCCGGCGCGCCAAGGCCGCTTGGCCCCTGACGCTTCGGCCCCGGCCAATACGGCAAGGTAAGAGGGCAGGAGCGGGAGCACGCAAGGGGAGAGAAAGGTCGCCAGACCGGCAGCGTAGAGCGCGAAAAACTGGGCAATCGACATGGAGCTACCTCAGGGCAAGCTAGTGACCAGGGCCGCCGATACCTGCGACGAATCGCTCTCGGCCACCGCGAGCATGGTTTGTGGTGAGCGCGTTGCGCAGATGGAGCTGCCGACGGGGCCGCTCGTGCAGCGTAGTCCATCGTCGGCCAGCTGCTGGGCTCGACGGGCCGTATCCGAGCTGGGCGGCGGTACGAAAATGGTGACCGGAGCTCCGGCGCGGCGAAGCATCACGGCGGCGGTGTGGTTACCGCCGAGCTGGCACATGCGGCCTCCCAAGAGCTCCGTGTCGCTGGCGACATGGACGCTCACGGGATAGCCCGCATGCTCCGTCAGCCAAGACGATACGACTCGGGGATCGGACGATTCGATATCGCAAGGCCGTGAGCGAGCGAACCCAGCCAAGTGACGTATCAAGATTTCCTGAGACACGGTCTCCGGCAAGTCTCCCCGATCGACGAGGGTAGAGGCCGCCAAGGCAAAAGCTGCTGCCGCCGCCACGGCCCAAGGCCAGCGCCGTTTAGAGGGGGTGCCTCGGAGGCTGACCTCGGCCGCAGCCTGCACCCGCGCCGTGACGCCTTCGAACGGCGTGGCCCGGACGTGCTCCGAGAGCATCGCCAAGCGCTCGGCGTCACGCTGGCACGCCTCACACGTCGCAAGGTGCGCTTCGATGCGTCGCGCGTCGTCGCGCGTCACCTCTCCGTCGTGCCACGCTGACAGACTTTCGAACCACTCTTGGCTGCATCTTTCCATGATGATTTTCCGTCGTTCGTCGAGAGAGCCTCGAGCAGAGTGCGCCTGGCGCGGGCGAGCCGTGAACGCACGGTTCCTACCGGGCACTGCTGAACTTCTGCGATTTCTTCGTACCCAAGCCCCTCGACCTCGCGCAGCAACAGCGCGTCTCTGAGATCGGGTGCGAGCAGCGCGAGCGCGCCGTCGAGCTCGTCGGCAAACCCACGCTCAGCCACCTCGGCTTCGAGATCGCGACTCGGTTGCTCGCTTTCCGAGAGCCCGCCTTTGAGCACCTCCAACTTCCGGGCCAGACCACGGGCGCCGTTCAGGTGTACCGTGCGCTGCACTTGCAGCAGCCAGCCCCGCATTTTCTCTCGGTCTCGCAGATCCGAGCGCCGCTCGATCGCCCTCACGACGGTGGCTTGAACCAAGTCCTCGGCGTCCGCCTCTGAACGGGTCAGCCGACGCGCCACCCGGAGCAGGCTCGAGAGCTCGGCAAGCAGACGTTCGGAAAACGAGGCAGACATTCGTGGCGATGTGAGCAGTACGGCGGACCTCCCCCAAAAGACACATCGAGCCCCCTCGAAAGTTCCCCACCCTGGAAAAGCGGCTTTTTGACGGCTTTTCCGAGAGCATTCGTCGCTCTCCGCCCCGTGGTGGCGCCGCCCTACTCCAGCTCAAGGAATAACTCGACGAGCGCGCCCCTTCTCAGCTCCTCTGCGATACTCCAAGCCGCGGCGGAAGAGGCTCATTGCCGCGCAATGCGCTGTAGCGGCTCGCGTTGACGCTCGCAGCCCCTTTACGCCTCGCGCCGCTAGCGCCACGCTGCAGGTGCTTGGAAGCGGAATCCAACCTGGTCGAAATGGCGCGAGCCGGCGACGAAGCCGCGCTATCGCAGCTGGTCGACGTCTACGCTCCCAAAATTTTGCGCTTCGGCATGAAGCTCTGTCGCAACGATCAGGACGCGCAAGACGTCGTGCAGCAAACGCTGCTCAGCGTGGTGAGTCGCATCGGAGAGTTTCGCGGCGACAGCCACTTCACGAGCTGGTTGTTCGCCATCGCCCGAAGCCACTGCATCAAGCTGCGTACTCGGGGTGCGGCCGCCGTTTCGACGGTGGACCTTGCCGACGCGGCCGTCGCTCCGTTGGCCGCACCGAGCACGGCTCCCGACGAGCTTGCGTCCCGTGAGCAGCTCGAGAAGGCGCTCCACACGGCGATTCAGGCGCTCGAGCCCGCGCAGCGCGAGGTGCTGGTCTTGCGTGACGTTGAAGGACTGAGCGCGCCCGAAGTCGCGGAAGCGCTCAACCTCAGCGTCGACGCCGTGAAGAGCCGCTTACACCGGGCCCGCAAGGCGCTGCGTGACCAGCTGGAGCCGTGGCTCGAGCAAAGCTCGCCGGGCGCCGCCTGCCCCGACATCGTGGAGCTGCTTTCTCGCTACCAAGAGGGTGATGTAACGAGTGAGGTTTGCAAGACGATGGAGGCGCACGTCGAAGGCTGTGCCGAGTGCGCGAAGCGTTGTCACTCGCTGCGCGCCGTGTTGTCGGCTTGCCGCGCTGTCCCGGTCCCCACGCTCTCCGACGAGCTGAAGTCAGCGGTCCGGGAGCAAATTCGCCGCTCGCTCAAGCGGCAGCTCCGCTGACTCGCGCCCTCTAGCCCCAGCGATTCCAAGGTGGCCGAAATCGAAGAGCTCGCGAACCCATTTGGGCTCGCGCGGCTCTCACGGATCGAGGCCACCCGATGCAAGTTAGACAGCTGTTCGACCAGGAGACGTTTACCTTCACCTACCTGGTGATTGACGAGCCAACACGCGAGGCGATCATCATCGACCCCGTGCGCGAGCAGATCGAGCGGGACGTAAAGCTCATTGGCGAGCTCGACCTGAAGTTGAAGTACGCGCTGGAAACGCATGTTCACGCGGACCACGTGACCAGCGCGGCGGAGCTGGCAGAGCGCACGGGCGCGTTGACGGCTGCTTCGCGCCTCGGCGCAGCTTGCGCCCTGCGCCACCTCGGCGAGGGCGAGCTCATTCGCTTTGGCCAGTCGGCACTTCGCGTGCTCGAGACCCCGGGGCACACGCCCGACAGCCTCAGCTTCACGGGCGGCGGCCACGTGTTCACCGGTGACGCGCTGCTCATTCGCGGGACGGGCCGCACCGACTTTCAGAACGGCGATGCGAACGCGCTCTACGCCTCCATCACCGGAAAGTTGTTCACGTTGCCGGCGCCAACCTTGGTTTGGCCGGGTCACGACTACCGCGGTCACACGGTGTCCACCATCGGTGAAGAGCTGCGTCACAACCCTCGGCTCGCGGGCAAGTCGCGCTTAGAGTTCGGCGTGATCATGAGCCGCCTCGAGCTGGCGCCGCCCAAGCGCATCCAAATCGCGGTCCCCGCGAACCTATCGTGCGGTCGAGAAGCGGGCGTCCCGGCGCAAGGCTGAGCCATGATTCTCGGCCTATCTCTTTCAGTCTTCATCGGGTTGGCCTTGGGCTTGCTGGGCGGGGGCGGGTCCATTCTGGCCGTGCCGCTTTTGACCTACGTGCTCGGGGTCCCCACCAAAGCGGCGATCGCGTCATCGCTGCTAATCGTGGGGGTGACGAGCTTAGCGGCGCTCGTCACCCATGCTCGCAACGGTCTGGTCGTCTGGGGCACCGGTCTGCCTTTTGGCATGGCGGCGATGCTCGGAGCCTATGGCGGCGGAACCGTCACGCAGTTCGTTCCAGACTCCGTGCTGTTGTTGCTGTTCGGCGCGATGATGGTCTCGACAGCGGTCGCGATGTTGCGTGGCAAGGCCGTCTCGCGCACCTCGGACGCGCCCTACGATGCGCCGTTGTCGAACATCGTTCTGCATGGCCTCGGGGTAGGTGCGCTCGCGGGCCTCGTCGGGGCCGGGGGCGGCTTTCTCATCGTGCCTGCGCTCGTGCTCCTGGGAGGGATGCCGATGCGCAAGGCGGTGGCAACGTCACTGCTGGTCATCTCGATGCAATCTTTCGCTGGGTTCGTCGGGCACTTGGGACACACCGCCTTTCCCTGGCTACTGGTGCTGCCCATGACGATTCTTGCGACGTTGGCGAGCGTGCTGGCGGGGCTCGTCGCCAAGAAGGTGCGGCCCGAGTCGTTGCGGCGCGGGTTTGCCTGGCTGGTGATGCTCGTCGCGCTCTTTGTCGTGGCTCACCAAGCGCGGTCGGCGTTCGGTCACGCCTCGCTCTATGCGATTGTGTTCGAGCAGCGTTGGCCGTGGTGGATTGGCGGGCTCGCGGTGGCGGCAGTGGCCCTGGGTCTCTTGTTCGTCGAAAACAAACAGCTCGGGGTCTCCGCGGGTTGCGGCGAGCTGGGCCGCCTGCCCCACAGCCCCGAGGCTCGCTCGTCTTGGCGGCCGCGCTTTCTCGGCGGCATCGTTCTCGGCGGCATGGTCGCGGCCCTGCTGGGGGGCCACGCGCCGACGCTCGCCATGGGTAGCCTCGACCAGCTCGTGCACGGAACGGCACCCAAGCTTGCTCTGCTCTTCGGTGCCGGCCTGCTGATCGGCGGTGGTGCTCGATTGGCCGGCGGTTGCACGTCGGGGCACAGCATCATCGGTACGGCCCTGGGGGCGCGAGCCAGTTGGCTCGCCACCGGCCTCTTCATGGTGGCCGGCTTCGCGACCACTCGCCTCGTCCTCTTTCTGCACGGAGGTGTCTAACCATGGCGAAGATCGTGGGCTTCGGCGCGCTGTTCGGGTTCGTGCTGAGCCGAGCAGGCGCCACCGACTACGACGCGATACGCGGCATGTTCTTGCTGCGAGACCTCCACCTTGCGGGTGTCATGGCGACGGCAATCGCGCTGCTCGCCGTCTCGTTCGCGCTCTTGCGGCGTCGCGCCACGCGCGCCCTGAACGGTCAAGGTCTAGCGCTCGCGTCCAAGCCAATGACCCCCCGACTGGTTCTCGGTGGTCTGCTCTTTGGCGCCGGCTGGGCCCTCTCGGGCACATGCCCCGGCACCGCGCTCGCGCAGCTGGGCGAAGGTCGGCTCGCCGCCTTGGCGACTTTGGCTGGCATCCTTGTCTCGGCGACGACGGTCGAAGCGTGGCAATCTCGGGCGAAGCAGGCGTCACCCCCAGGCCACTGAATGGAGGGGGTGGCCGCGCCGCGGACGTCGGCAGTCGGCAGTCGGCATCAGCGTCGACACGGCCGTCGACATCGCGAAAGAGGGACGCTGACTTGCTACGTCACGCTGACGCAAGTGGTGAAGGCCTGGCTTTTGAGGCAACGTTGGCTCTGATGACTGGCAAGCCCAGGCCGATGGTACTGGCACTCGCGCTCTTCGCCGTGCTCACGCTCTCGAGTGGCTGTTGGGTGTCGACGTCTGAGCCCGCCACGGCAGAGAAGCCTACCCGCTCGCTGGGCCTGGCGCTGTCGCCCGGGCCATGCCTGGCTGGAGCCAACGTCGTTTCGGCCTCGGCCTTCGTGTCCGGCCCTGCAGAGGCCGCTCGCTACCTCGAGCCCTCCGACGGCGACCTGAGGTTCACCCTCGTGCGGGAGGGCGAGCCGCCGCGCCCCATCACCGTTCGTTGGCTCAACGTGGCCAACATCCCGCCGCCGCCGCTCCCCGGTCCGCCGTGGAACCTCGAGCTCGAGTTCGAGAGCGCAGAAGCCGGAGCATGTCCGATTCGCGTCGAGTTTCGGCCTTCACCCGAGGCCGCGAGGGTGGGGCTAGGCGCGGCGCTCACGACCATGGTGATGCAGGAACCGCCCCGGCCGCCCGCTGGGGCAGCACTGGCCCAACCAAAGTAGGTCGTCGGTCGAACGCTCCGTCCGCCCTTCGCTCATGGATCTCAGTCTCCCAAGCGTGCACATTTGCCCCGCTATCGAGACTCCTCGGATTGCCTTTTCGCACGACCCCGCGAGCGCTTGTAACCAGGAAGCCCTCAAGCCTGCTACGTCATGGCCATGCCCGGCGAAGGAGTTGGAAGCAGAGCTCTCCACCGTTTGCAGGACCGCCTGCTGCACCTGCTCGGTAGTGACGTAGCTCGACGCGCCAACGTGGTGCAGGCCATGCTGCACCGCGACGCCAACGAGTCGGTCTCGTACTGGCTGCAGCTCGTCGTATCCATTGGCATTGCCACGCTGGGCCTGGTGGTGGGCAGCACGGCCGTGATCATCGGAGCCATGCTGGTCGCCCCGCTGATGAGCCCAATCGTCGGACTCGCCATGGGTCTGGCTACGGGCTCGCCGTTCTTGGTGCTGCGCTCTGGAGGGCGCATCCTCCTGAGCATCACCGTGGCCGTCGGGGGCGCCGCGCTCATCACCCTGCTCTTGCCTTTTCACGAGCTAAACTCAGAAATAGCGGCGCGCACGACCCCCACCGTCCTCGATTTGCTCACGGCCGCCTTCTGCGCGCTGGCCGGTGTCTACGCTGCCTTGAGGCCGGGCTCCGACACTGCCAGCACGGCCGCAGGCACGTCCATCGGCATCTCGCTCGTGCCGCCGCTGTGCGCGAGCGGCTACGGGTTTGGCACCATGGCGTGGCCGGTCGCGGGCGGGGCCGGCTTGCTGTTCCTGACCAACCTGGTCGCTATCGTGGCCGTAGGCGGCGTCGCGTTCGTCACCGTCGGTTTCAATCGCGTCGACGCGACGAAGCTCGAGCGAGATGAGCTAGCCGAGGGGCAGGACGCACCGATCGCGCGATGCCTTGCTCGCCGCCTCGCGAGCCTGTTCGAGTCGCGCTCCGGCCCGCTGCTGCGCTTTGCGATGCCGTTCTTGCTGCTCGCCGCCGTCTACGTGCCGCTGCGCCGCGCCTTGGACGAGGTCGCCTGGGAGGTTGCGGTGCGCAGAGCGGTGCGCGACGCGCTGGCGCGCGAGCCCCTGCGAATCATAGAGAGCAAAGCGCAAGTTGCGCGTCATACCGTCGATGTCGTCGTGGTGCTGGTCGGAAGAGCCACCGACGCGCACGCAACACGCAGCCGGTTGAGCCAGCAGATTGAGCGGGTGGCGCAGGTCAAGCCGAGCATCGAGGTGCTGGCAGTCCCAGATGCGACTGCATTCGCCGGTCTCGAGTCGACGCTGCTCACTCCCCGCGCCGCGCCGGTCGCTCCTCCGGTCGAGTCGTTGACCCAGCAGGTGCAGCAATCTGGGGCGCGCATCAGGGCCTCCTTGCTCGAGGCTTGGCCAGCAGAGACGGCGGGCGCCGCGCTATCGTTCAGTATCGAGCCCAGCGAGGCAGGGCCGGCACGACTGCACGTGACACACTTGGGGCCGCCGCTGCCCGCCAGCGCACGCGAAGCGATCGAGCGGGCGCTAGAAAGCAAGCTGGAAGACCACGTCGAGCTGGTTGACATTGCGCTGCCATCCGAGCCCATCCGCCGCAATGGCAACGATACGGATTTCATCGCTCGCGTGGCGGGTGTCGCGCACGACTCGCGGACCGTCACCGCAACCACGTTGTGTTTGACGCGACCCGACGCTGTCGACAAGGAGGCTGCCTTGCCAACGAAGGACGTGAACCTGGCCAAGGACCTGGATGGCGTGCTGGATGACCACCCCCGGGTCGTGACGACTGCAGGCAAAGAGTTCGTGGTTCGGATCGTGAGCGGCGCTTGTCCAGCTTCGGGCGAAGAGGCAGCACCCGCGCGCGAGCCCAGCAAGTCCGTTCCGCAGGGCGGCGCCAAGAAACCATGATGGCGACACGGCTGCCACGGCCCCCCTCGGTGAGGCGGATACGTTGCTACACGCGCAACTGGCTTAGAGGCTGGCGCGGGATGATCGCGACTGCCCTCGTGTCGTGGAGCTCTGCAGCGCACGCCCAGGTCAACGTGGAGCCGCTACGTCAGCAGGTCACCGATGCCGGCTTTGGCGCGCGCATCAGCGCTTCGGCCACGAGCTATGCCGGCAATACCCAAGGCGTCATCTTGGGAACCTCGGCCCTCGGCGGGCTCCACATCGAGCGTCAGACTTCCTACGTCGTGCTGTCGGGCGACTACGCTCGGCTCAACGGTGTGGTGAGCGTTGCCAAATGGTTCGCCCACGCACGGCACAACTACGAGGTCTTCGGTTGGCTCTTGTGGGAGGCCTACGGCCAGATCGAAAGTGATCGCTTTCGTCGAGTCACGCTCAGAGAGCTGGTCGGCACCGGGCCCCGCTTCGTCCTCCATCGGGGGGAAGCCCTGGAGCTCTTCTACGGGGCGTCGTACATGTACGAGCACACGAAGCTCGACACCGTCGATCGTTCCTCGGCCGGCGAAGGCGATGCTCATCGTTTCAGCAACTACGTGGCGTTGACGCTGCGCGCGCACGAGCGCATCGGGTTGAGCAGCGTCACCTACGTCCAACCAAGGTTCGACGCGCCTTCGGACTTCATGCTGCTGACGGTCAACACGGCCGCTTTTACGATCACGAAGCTCCTGCGCAGCCGCCTCGACGTGACCGCGCGTTACGACAGCGTGAAGCCGTTCGACGTGAAGGCGACGGATTTGGAGCTCAAGAGCGCGCTCGAGCTCGTATTCTGATTCGGCTCGGCCTTCGCAGCCCCTGCAACCCGTCCTCAACGCCCCGCATTCCCCGGCATCGTTGCCGACTCCGAGGCCGGGGCTCGCGTGGCCGTCCCGCACGCCTTGCCATGCGTCCGTTCGTGCCAGCCCGCCCCCCGTCACGCAGTTGAGGTGGATCGGCCGCCGATCGCGGTGCTAAGGCAAGAGCTGCGTACGAAGGGTGCAGCTCCTCTTGGCTGCAGGATCATGGATGGTCGGGCCGCCATCCCGCGAGTGAGCACAGTGAGGCCATGTCCATCAATTCTGACCCGAGCTCCAATCCTCTCCACTCGACCCCTCCCGGGGCGTCACCATTCCTACTGCGGTTTCTGCGCGTAGCAGGTCGTCCTCTCGAGCGGTTCCTTCGGATCGAAGCCGCGAGCGGTGTGCTCTTGCTGTTCATGGCTGGCGTAGCGCTGGCCTGGGCCAACTCGCCTTGGGCGAGTAGCTACTCCCATTTTTGGCACACCCCATTCGGTGTGCGGGTAGGAAGCTTCGTCTTCGAGCGTCCACTCGAGTGGGTCGTCAACGACGGGTTGATGGTCATCTTCTTCTTCGTGGTCGGCCTCGAGATTCGGCGAGAGGTGTACTGTGGCGAGTTGTCGGAATGGCGGCGCGCTTCGCTTCCGGCCGCCGCTGCTCTGGGCGGAATGCTGGCGCCAGCCGCCCTCTATCTCACGCTGGCCGGCGGCGCCGAAACGCGCGCCGGCTGGGGCGTGCCTATGGCTACCGACATCGCCTTCGCAGTGGGCGTCTTGACTCTGCTCGGAAAGCGAGTTCCAGCAGCGCTTCGGGTGCTGTTGCTGGCCTTGGCCGTGATCGACGACCTTGGCGCCATCGTGGTGATCGCCCTCTTCTACTCAGCGGGCATCAGCGTGACGGGCCTGCTCGTTGCAGCGGCTGGCTTCGGCGCGATCATCGCGCTGCAGCGTTTTGGGGTGCGCTCTAAGGTGGTCTACATCGCACCGGCGCTGGTGGCTTGGGGCGGAACCTACGCCGCCGGCATTCACCCCACCATCGCCGGGGTGCTGGTGGGGCTCATGACGCCAGTGCGAGCCTGGCTGGGCGCCGACGGCTTCGTTGCCGGTGTGCGCCACGAGATGCGGCACCTCGAGCGCACCGAGCGACACGAAATCTCGGCCCATGAGCTCGCCGGCAGCTTACGCCACGTCGAGGCCGCCCGGCGCGAAGCTCTATCTCCCGCCGAAGGTCTGATTCAGGCTCTCCATCCGTGGGTGGCTTTCGCGATCATGCCCGTGTTCGCCCTGGCCAACGCGGGAGTGACGATTGATGCCAACAGCACTGGCGCAGCCGCGACTTCCGTTGCGCTGGGCGTCAGCGTGGGGCTGGTTGTCGGTAAACCCATCGGCGTGCTGCTCGCCAGCTGGTTGTGCTTGCGGCTTGGAATCGGGCTCCTGCCCTCTGGTGTCACCTGGCGCCACCTCGTCGTTCTGGGATGTGTCGCAGGCGTTGGTTTCACGATGGCGCTGTTCATCGCCCAGCTGGCGTTCGCTGACGCGCGCTTGCTGGCTGCGGCCAAGCTGGGTGTGCTCCTGGCCAGTGCCGGCGCGGGCGTCTTTGCGCTCGTGCTAGGACGACTGCTCCTCCCATCCACTCCGCTCGGAACGATGGCGGCAACCGCCGACGAAGCCGAAGCTTCCACCGAGCACTGAGCCGCTCCGACCTGGAAATCGAAGGAGCACCAGCGGAGTGCCTACACGCTATTTCGAGCTGACGAACGGATCCGCGTGGATTTCCTGCAGGGATGCGCCGGCGAGGAAGACCTTGCGCTTGAGGAGCTGCACGAGCCCGGCGTCGCCGCAGAGGTAGACGCGACGCCCCGCGAAAGAAGGGATGGCCTCGAGTAGAAGCTGGTCGAGATGCCCGACGGTCACCTCGCTCGGCCCGCGGCTCTCCAGCGCGCACGCGCGGTAGCTGAAGTTTCGATGAGCCGTGGCCAGCGCCATGAGCTCGTCCGAAAGATAGAGCGATTCGGGTGTGCGGCCGCCGTGCCATAGCTCGATGCCGCCTTGATGATTGGCCGCCAACGCTTCGCGCAAAATGCCCCAAAGCGGTGCCAGCCCCGTCCCGACCCCGACGAGCACGAGTGATTGCGTGGGGTAGCCGGGCAAGTAGCAGCAATCTCCGGATGGACCCCGCAGGCGAACCGAGCTGCCGACTGCTGACGCGCTCTCCAGCCAAGCGCTCATCTTCCCCTGAGGTACCACGCGCACGTGAAGCTCGAGGTGTTTGTCCGTCGGTAGGCTCGCGAGCGAATAGGCGCGGGCGAGCCCATCTTCGCGCAGCAACGTCAAGAACTGACCGGCGCGGTAGGGAAACGGCTGCATCGGCTCGAGCGTAACCCGCAGCACGTCTGCCGCGAGGCGGTCGACGCTTCTTATCGATGCACGCACTTCAAGCGCCGCCGCGCCGGCCAGAGAGATCTCGAGGTCCTCTGTTGGTGTCGCCTGACAAGCCAGGAAATAGGCCTGCGCTTGCAACGACGCTTTCAATCCAACTTGTGATTCCGCGGGAGGTCGCCCTCGTGTGGCCTGAACGAGGCACGATTGGCACGCTCCCACGCGGCAGGAGCTCGGGACGACCACTCCCGCATCGGAAAGGGCATCGAGCACCCGTTGGCCTGCGCGTAGCTCGATCTCTCGCCCATCGCAGAAAAGGCGGGGCATGCTACCTACCTGTTCAGGACGTCGTCGCGCGCCGAGTTTGCGACGGCAGCAACAGCCGCGATCTGCTGCTCGTTTGCTCCGAGCTCTCGCAGGGTGCTGCCCAAGTGCTCGATCACGACGTCCACGTGGCTGTCGTTCAGGCCACGTTGCACGAGGTGGGCGTGCGCATGGCGCATGTCCTTCCCCGTGTAGAGGTTCGGCCCGCCGAGCACCATTGTCAGGAAGGCCTTCTGTTTGCCGCGCTGGCGCTCCATATCCACGGCCTCGAAGTACGAGGCCACGCGCTCGTCGATCAGCATCTTGCGGTAGAAGATATCGACGGCCGCATCGATCGCGGCTGCGCCGCCCAACTCATCGTAAATACTCATTAATTTTGTTCCATGTTCGGGCTGTCGGGGTTTCGGGTTATAAGTTGCATTCGAAATACAACTTATAACCCTTAGGGGTCAAGAACATTCTCCATGCAGCTCACCCTATTCTCGGACTACTCGTTGCGAATCCTGCTGTACCTGTCGTCGCACCGAGAGCGGCGCGTGGCCCTCTCGGAGATCAGCGCCGCCTATGGCATCTCACAGCATCACCTGGTCAAGGTCGTGCAGCGGCTGATAGCAGAAGAGCTGGTCGTCAGCGTCCGCGGGCGCGGCGGCGGATTGAGCTTGGGTCGGGAGCCGGCAAGCATCAACGTCGCGGCCGTCGTCCGCCTCACGGAGCCGCACTTGAACCTCGTCGAGTGCTTCGATCGCTCCACCAACACTTGTCCAATCGACAACGCCTGCGGGCTGAAGGGCGCGCTCATGCGCGCTCAAGAGGCGTTCTTCGACGAGCTCGGTAAATACTCGCTGGCCGACTTCGCACCTCGAGCGCCCGCCTTGATCAAACTTTGGCAAGGCCACCTGAAGGCGGCGACGACATGAGGAACGGCGCCGGTGTCACGCAAGCGCCTCAAGGTAGGGCCGCATGACGCGACCGACGCGGCAAGCCTCGGCAGCACGCTGAAGCGTCGATCGCCAGCCAAATCTCGTGCGGGGTCTGCGTCGCCAGCCTGTGAAACACCAGGGCGGACAGCAGGCAGACCACGCCACTGGGTACTCGCGTTGCAGCTTCGCCCAGCGTGTGGTGTTCAGTGACTTTCGTGCCGGCCAGCACGTACAAGCCACGTCGTGCTCGCTCCAAGCCCGCAGGCACAGGCAAGTGCCCCGAAACTCCAAGACGGAACGACGCAGCCTGCGCGTGCTAAAGTCGCGTTCATGGCCGCCGATGCAGCCCGCCGCCAAGCGACCTACGAAGACGTCCTGCGTGCCCCCGAGCATGTCGTTGCCGAGGTGTTGAATGGGGACCTCCACACGAGCCCGCGACCCGCAGGGCCCCACGCCGAGGCCGCGTCCGTGCTGGGCATGGATCTGGGCGGAGCCTTCCATAGAGGCCGTGGCGGACCGGGCGGATGGATCATCCTCGACGAACCCGAGCTTCACCTCGGTCGTGACATTCTCGTTCCTGACTTGGCCGGTTGGCTGCGGTCACGGCTGCCCGCAGTGCCGCCGACTGCATTTCTCGAGCTGGCGCCCGACTGGGCTTGTGAGGTGGTCTCGCCGGGCAGCGAGCGCGTCGATCGCGAACGCAAGCTTCCTATCTACGCCCGCGAGCGCGTCTCCCATGTTTGGCTCGTCAATCCGCTCGAACGCATGATCGAGGTCTATCGGCTCGACGGCGACGGCTATCGCCTCGTGGTGACTCGCGGCGGAACGGACCGCGTGCGCCTCGAACCGTTTGACGCCATCGAGCTCGAGCTCGAAGCGCTCTGGCCGACGCCACCGGCCGAAGCCAAGTAGCTCGGCTTTCGCCGTGCACGAGCAGGGACTTGTTGACGAAGGCGACGCCATCAGGCGGAGACGCAGTCAATAGCAAGGCGCTGCTCGTGGTCACGCAGCCTTGGGGGCCGTGAGCTCCGCTCGTGAGCAGACCCCGGACGCAAGGCCCAGAACGACTCGTTCCTGCTCGTCAACGTGCGCCGCAAGCTCGTAGCCGTTCACTTCGGCCATCAATGAAACCATGCTGGTCAAGGCGTGAAGTTGTTCTTCACTTCGCACTCGCCGTCGGCGTTCAAGTGCCCTCCCGAGGCGGCCGAATATGCCAGGTAGGCCGCGAAGCTATTGGCCCTCTTGAAGCTGGTACCGCTCGTGTCGTACTTCATCTGGCCTGCAGGTGCTGTGTAGTCAGAGACGAGGCTGCGCCAAGGCAGTACATCTCCGCCCTTCGTCTTGAAGCCGGTGACGTCCACGTCGACCAAGTCCTCGATGCTGACCACGCCAGGCTCCTCTGGCATGCCGTAGGTGGAGGCTTGCGCTGCGATCGGGTCGAAGTGCAGCGGAGTGCCTTCGACGTTCAGCGTGTCCCAGAAGCCGTGGTCGGTGTGAATGGTGATTTGTGCGATGGTCGACTTGGTCGAGCTGGCCTGAATGCCACGTGGAAACTCATCTCCCACTGCCGTGAGATCCGTGTTGCGGCAGTTGATGTAGCTGGACGGATTCTTGAGACCGAGGGTGAAATTGACCTCCCTGGGTATGCTCACAAAGACCGAGCCTGCTTCTGGCGCTTCACCCTCGTAGGTGGCAGTCCCGGCGAAGACCATCGAGTAGCCTTTGGCCCGTGCCTCGGCGTAGAGCTCGCGCCCCTCTGCGTCGAGGTTGGTGAGCGTTGCGTCCTTCGACGCGGCCAAGGTGTCGTAACTGAAGGCGTAGCGCGACTCGGGGTCGAAGGGATCTCCATTGTCCTGGCTGGCGAAGGCGGCGATCGGGACGGTCTTCTCGTCGGGGGATTCGCTTTTGCCAATGACGTCCCCGCCGATCGCCGCGTCTACTGCCCAGGGCCCGGCGGCCTTGGCGACCAGCGCTCCGACGTCCTGAGGGTTGCCGTCGTCCTTGTCCGGGTCTTCGTGAAGCGTCACGTTGCCGATCGTGACGATCACGTGGTCGAAGTGAACGGCCCAGCCGTCTACGAAGGCCGGTGGGTCGCCGTCAGCGAGGGCGCCTTCGACGAAGTCGTAGCCGACGCTCGCCAAGTCTTCGCCCGAGACCGTCACCCAAAATCCGGCCTTGCCGGGATCAGCGGGAGGGCTGAACTCTGCAGGTGCAGCCGCGGCAGCGCCGCCTTCCCCTGTCGACCCAGACTCGGAGGACGCCGTGCCGCCCTTGGTCTGAGTACCGCCCTCGTTCTTGCTGCCACCTTCAGTCGCGGTGCCACCCTTTCCAGCGGCTCCGCCGCCCGTCGTGTCATCGTCGTCGCCGCAGCCCGCAACAACAGTGGCGCCGAGCGCCAACGCGAATACCGGTAAGAATTTCAACTTCTGCATCACTGGTTCTCCTCTATTGGCTGGCGGAGTGACGAGGCGTGGCGCTGTCGCTCCTGGATTTCACGGCGAGACCCAACGCACCGCATAGGTGCCGTCAGTCTCATGGAGGCCTTGGTACAAGTTCGTCATCACCTGATCGCCCGCCTTGCCCGGAACGAGGATCTTCACTCCCTCACCGTCCGACTTGTTGGCTTGCAGGTTCGAGAAGTCGGCTCCACGAAGCAGCCGCTTTACGTCGAAAGTGATGTCGAGCGCGCCACCTTGGCTGGGAAGGAACGATGCGGGAATGCCTCGAACCTGTCTGATGGCTGCCAGCGATGTATTTCCGCGCGTGCTCGCCGTCTGATTGGCGATCCAGGAATCATCGAGCTTGAGCAGGCCGCGAAAAGCTATGACCTCGCTACCCCGGCTCGCCCGGCCGGCGATATCGAGCGCGACCGTATCGAGCTTCTTCGCATCGACCGAGGTTCGGGGCTCGGGATAGAAGCACACGTCGGCCGTGCGAACTTCCTCTTGGGTAAGAGTGCCGAGAGCGGGAAACGCCACGGACTCGCTCGAGAGCGCGTCAAAGCTCACCTGCGCCAAGACTTCGCCCACGACCCGCCCACTGCCGAGGTGGCTTTCGCCATGAGCCCATGCCGGCTTGACCAGGAAATCCCAAATCGAAGCGGACGAATCCCTCAGCGGTGGGATCACGTTGAGATAGACCGGCCCAAGCGTGACTTGCGCGCGGTCCAGTCTGATGAGCCAGCCCGACTCGTTCTCGAACCTGTATGCCTCGCCCGCTTTCGAGGTAGTTCCGCGGACGCGCGCCTCGAAGTGGAAGCGCTCGCTGCCGGTGCCGCCCGCGCATGAGGCGGTCACCGCGAACGCGAACGCAAGAAGCAGGAACGATGGGCGACGCTTCGTCATAGGGATACCTTCAGGTTGTCGATGGTCACGGCCAATGTTCCGTAGATTGCGCGCGGCTCGCCGGCGGTGAAGTGGCGGGCCGCGACCAGCGTCGGGTAGCCCTGGCTACGAAAGTCGGAGACGTAGGTGTATTCGCCCAACCGATAGCGACGATCGAACAGGTTGGTCGTGATCACGCCGAGCGTGACGGCTCGCCAGCGAAGAGTGGCCGCTAGGTCGACCAGAAACGTCGTCGCGGAGAACTCCTCGAATGGTAAGGGTCGCCGCCCGACGTAAGAGATGCCCGTTCCGATAGAGCCGCTGGTACCGAGCGGGAGGCGTCCAAACAGCACTCCATCGACGCGAGCGACGAGGCCTGGCGCATACGGAATGGCTAGGTGCGAATCGTCGAAGGTAGCGCGCACCAGGGTCAGGTTCGCGGCTAGGTCGAAGAAGCCGCCTGTCGCTCGCACATTCCCGGCCCAACCGATACGCGTCGTGCCGTTGGCGAGCGTGTTTCGCCCCTCCGTCTCATTGAAGAACAGGTCCTTGTCCACACGCGTCTGAAAGAAGACCGAGCGAGCTTGGACATCGATTGCCGACAGGTTGCGGGCAAACGACACGCCGAGCTCAGACGCCGCGACGCGCGCGAAGGGCGACTTTAGATCTTGGTTGATATACTGCGGATCGACGCTGCGTGAGCCCCTGCCGTGGCTCAAACTGAGCTGAAACCCCTCGAAGCCGCCCAGCAGCAAGCTGACGCGAGGCTGCAATGCGGACGCTGAAGTGGAAGCCGCTTGCTCCGAATTGCGGTAGCCGAGGCGGTCGGACGAGAAACACTCGGTGTCGAGCGGGTCTCCGCCGAACGACGTCTGCGCAGTCAGCGCGCAGCGATTCTTCACCAGGTAGTGGTAGTAGTCTGCTCGCAGTCCGCCTCGTACCGTTACCCACGGTAGTGGCTTGAGGCTGGCGTCGAAGTAGGCGCCCACGTTGGTGAGATCCGAGAGCAGATCCAAATCCGTGCGGTAAGGGATCGTCGTCTCGAAGCGCTCACGGCGCTGTGTCGCGTCGACACGGTCGTAGCGGCCGAAGTAACCAAGCTCGAGCTCTTGGGAGCTGCCGAGCGCCTGCCAGCGCTTTCGGGCACTGCCTCGGCCGCCCAGCGTGGTCGTCGATGACTGCTGATCGATCAGATCGCCCCGCTGCGGGTGCTCGCTCTGCCAGGTTTGCTGCGGATCTTGGAGGTAGCCGGTAAGGTTCTGGCGGAGCCTGAAGTCCCGAAGCGTGACGAACACGCTTTGCGACAGCCGCGTTCCTTCGGAGTTATTGTCGAGCGTCGTCGCCATTGAATGTCGTGACGAGTCGCCGCCCTGGGATGTGTCGTAGGTGTCGAAGAAGCCCTTGCGCCCGTTTTCGACGTCGTCTAGCCGTAGAACGCCAGCCTCGGCGTAGTGCGTCGCGTACGTGGAGGCCAACAGCCGCAGCGTCGTACTGGAACCGAGCGCGGTCTCGAAGCCGCCCGTCGCCGTTGCTCGTTGCGCGGCACGGTTGGGTCCAAAGCCGTCGCTGGAGAAGAGCTCGGCTCCGCCAAAGGTGTGCTCACTCCCGCCTGCGGGATGCCACGTGAGTAACAGTCGCTTGGTATTGAATGAGCCGACCGTGCCTTGCACGGTGAGCCCGGACTCCGCGACACCTACGTCGTACGCGGCGGAACCGGCAACGGCAAAATTTCCCTGCTGCGGCGCGAATGGTCCTTCGACGACGCGCAGCGTCCGCACCAACTCCGGGATGATGAAGTGCGTGTCCGCGAGGCCGTTACCGTGAGGGTTGCCCACCTCGTTGATGGGCAACCCGTCGATGGTGAACTCGATGTCCTGTCCCTCCCGTGCGTCGAGCCCGCGCAAGAAAATCTGGTACGGATGCCCGGTGCCGCCCTCGCTGGTGAGAAGCACTCCTGGCGCCAAACGGAGTAGACTCGCGGCGTCGCGATGCGGCACTTGCGCCAGCTTGCCGATCTGCACCTCGTAGTCACTGGCGCCACGGCTAGGCGCACTTGCGTGCCCCACGACTACGATCTCGGACGGCGCCTGGCGCGCTTGGGCGTTCGGAGTCGTTGTGGAGCTCGCCCCCGGCGTCGCTGGGGCTGCTCGAGCGACCTCCACGGGTGCCGACGACGGCTCTGGCTGCGCGGGCGGCTCGAAATGAAACGAGACTCGAATGCGCGAAGCGACCGGCTCCCCCGCACGCAGCGCTGGGTTGAAGGACCAGCGCTGCACCGCTGCCAGCGCAGCCGCGTCGAAGGCTGGTCCACCGGAGCTCGCTACGGTCGCTCCCGACACGGCTCCCTGCCGGTCCACGACAACCAACAGCTCCACGTCTGCCACCGTCCTGACGGCCAGCTCCGACCCGGGATAGTCCGCGTCGACGCGCTCCCTGGTGGAGGGCAACGTGATCTCGCTTGCGGGGTTTTGTGCCCGAGCGGAACCTACCACGCTCAGTGCTGCGGCGAGGACCAGCAGCGCGTGGGCACGTCGCCGCTTGGACGAAGACAACGAGAACAAGACGTGCCCTGCGTATCACTATCGCAACCAAGTTGCAAATGAAAACCGGGCTTGCCTAGATTGCGTACGGGCGCTGCGGCGCCTCCGAAGGTTGACTCGTGACTTCAACGAACCGCACCGCGCGGCAAGGCCGAGCAACGGACGACGTGAACCGACGCCGCCGAACGAGCCCGCATTTCGGCCCCAGCGTCTTCCTCGACGTACACGCAAGCGAAGGGTTCCCGCCCCTCGCAAGGGCTCAAAGGTCACGATCGAACGAATCCGTGTCGTCGCTCCAAGCTTGCTGCCGCCCATGGCCACCGCAATCATGACCTGGCCTTGCCCAACATGGGTCGCATAGGCTGCCAGCCACGGATGCGTCCCTTGGTCTCGATAAATCAGCCGCGTCCAGCCCTGACGCATGGAGGGTGATGAAAGGCTGGCGCCTCGAGCGAACGTGAGACCGGATGTAGACATCGCCGCGCCGGCCTCAACGTTGACGTGAGCGCTTCAACCAGCAGCAGCGGAGAGGTAATCGAGCCTTTCATGAACGCTAGCGCCGCTTTGGTTGACATGCAATCAGGTTGCATTAAAAGCGTGAGAGGTGTTCACGGTTCGACGAACCGTCGCGCCTCGACGCGACCAGAAGCATCGGCCGCAAAGATGCGGCCGCTCCGGCCCCAAGCGAGCGCGGCCATTGTTTCGTGGAGATGACCCTCTCCGGCGATGGCTGCATCCGAAGACCCGCGTCGAGCGCGAGCGCCACCGGTGCCAGTTGCAACGCAGGCGCGTTCACTGAGGGCGCAGGGCTCGAAAGCTCGTGGGCACTTTTCGGGGACAGGCGCGCGACACGGGAGAGACGCAGGCTTTTCCCAACTCCGGCGCGAGGTCAAGGTAAATGCAATCAGGTTGCAAGTTGCTGCGGGAATGCCGCTTTGGATGCTATGAACCTACCCGAGCCCGAGAGCAGTTGCTTCCCTGACACCGACGGGCCATCTTTGATGCGCATGAAGTCGACGAGTCGTCGAGAGCACGATTTTCGGGACCTGTTAACCTCCAAGGGTTTGCGCGTCACCGAACAGCGCCTGCTCCTTCTGCGCAAGTTGGCGGAGGTAACGTCCCCCATCAGCCACCCCGAGCTCACCGATCGCATGGAGGGCTCGGGGATGGACCGCGCCACCGTCTATCGTAACCTCCTCACCCTGGCGGATGCAGGCGTGCTGGTCCGGGCCCAGCTCGGTGACAACGTGTCCCGCTTCGAGCTGCCTCGGACGATGAGCTCCGACCACTCGCAGCACCCTCATCTCGTCTGCACCGAATGCGGGAACGTCCGCTGCTTGCCCTCGGGGACCGTCAAGCTGCGGGGAGAGGCGGCAAAGAACGAGGTGTCGGAAGTGCAGCTGCGCGGGCGTTGCGCGGCGTGTGTTAACGCCTAGGTTTTTCGGCCTTAGAGCCGATCCTGAAACTCATGTTGCCTGCTGAAACGCGATCAAGCCACACGCGCGCGGGCGCTACGTGCGGGTAGTCGTAGCCTTTGTCGAGGCCATTCGCCAGCGACCAACGGCCGTTGCCCGCCGAGCCGAGCAGCGCCGCGAAACAGGCGGCGGAGTCGAACCGCGGCCAACACAGCCAATCGATCGAGCCGTCGCGGCCGACGAGGCGGCAGATTCGCAATCTCCAATCATTGCGTAGTCTTCGATTCGGTTTGCCATTGCTGCCTGACGTGTTCGGCTAGGCATCCTGCGATTGAGCGTCGAGAGTCGTCGAGCGCTCCCGGGCATGAAGACGCCCCGAAGGCGCTAGGCGGGGGGCCCTTGCACCTTTCAGAGCGATGCGTCGCGACGCACGCCCGTCTTCTGCAGCTCCCTCAATAATTCGGACCAACTCTCTCCGCGATCGATGTGTAGCTCGCGCGCTATCTCCACTAGCGCGTCTTCCTCTTCCGCAGTCACCGACGTAGGTTGGTCGAGCGCGTCGGCGGTCGAGCGTGCTATGCGTTCGGCGTACATCAAGAGCGCGGGCGCCGCGGCAGACCTCGGGCGTTGCTCAACGGCCTCCAGTTGCTGTTGCTGATCCTGCTGTAGGGAACGGCCCAGGGTCGCCTGCCTGGCGCCGTCGAGGAGTTCGATGACGTGTCACAACGAGTCGTGCGACGGCTATTTCGGGGCCGGCAATAGGCTCCCAAGGTGGGTTACAGGATCCTACGCAGACCGTTGTGGCAAAGCCACAGCGCAAGCGATAGGCGCTGTCGGAGAAGCTCTTCAATGTCTCGCTGCTCGACCGGAAAAACCGTCAGCCCCTGTTGCTGCAGCTCACGAACGCGCTGAACGAAGGGTTTCGAAAACCCGCTCAACGACACGAAGATTCCGACGTTGCATAATCTGCCGCGGTCTCGCATCTTTGTCTCAAGCACGCGCAGTTCGTTGATGTCGACGCGCGACGTCCAGTTCTTGCACTCAACCAGAACGAGAGGGCTGTTGAAGTTTCTCCAGAAGGGCTCCTGGAGGTCGTTCCGGAGCACGAGGTCGAGTTCTTCGTCGGCGTGCTTGAGGCGCTTCTCGAGGAGCGCTAGACCGGTGTCAGGAATGTCGAGTAGCGCGGCCACCAGCGCTTCGAGGCGCCTGCCGCGCTCTTGCTTGTCAACGTCGCGGTCCCGCGCGCTGGAAAGCATCGTCTCCAAGCGGCCGAACTGGATCGACCTGGCGAGGTCGCCCGTTGCAGAAGCGATGCCTTGAAAGATTCGGCCGTAAAACTCGGCGTTCTGGCAGAGGGATGACTGTGCGTCGTTCCAAAACTGCTCCGCATAGGCGTGAGCGTCGTCGCCGGAGGCTTCGGCGGCTTGCGAGATATTGAAGACTATTTCTGCGTCGGGTGGCGCGTGGTGCAGTAGCGCCACCATGGCGAACGCCCAGCCGACAAGAGGCGCTGCGGCCCGGCTACGAACGAAATAGTCCGCAGCACGCAGCAGCAGGTATCGGGTGACGATGGGCTGTTCCGGGCACCAATCCATCAGGCCAGACGTGCCTTCCGTGACGAATAGGCGATCGAGTACATCGCGGTTTGGCAGGTCCCCGAGGGGGTCGGCTACCAATACGTCGCGCTGCGCACTTGCCTCATCGAGTGCCGTCGTGGCGACCAATTTCAGATCAGCCTCGGGTGAACTTTGATTTACACCCGCCAGAAAGTCGGCGCGTGCTGCCTGTGTGTGCCCACCCTCAAAGTAGCCGCGAAGCATCGCCGCTTCGACGCTAAAGTCTCTGGACTGCGCATTCCGGGCATCGTGATCAAACAAACCGCGTCATCGTGATCGCGCAGTCCGGCGCATCGTGATCGGAGCGAAGCGACGTGCTTGTCTGGGGTCTGTTCCGGTCGTTGTTGTTTCCT
>Ga0164241_10000221_pt1 | contig 135335 bp, 107 predicted proteins | sample OricomyardsoilBY_FD_108780 | JGI IMG/M metagenome (GOLD analysis project Ga0164241, IMG submission 108780) | Backyard soil microbial communities from Emeryville, California, USA - Original compost - Back yard soil (BY) | ecosystem: Environmental > Terrestrial > Soil > Unclassified | place... | reverse complement strand
TCAGGCCGTCGCCATCGAGGTCGGAGGCGCGCGACAGCGGCCAGAACGTCACGGGCGCTCCGCCCGCCGCGTTCAGGGCATGGTCGCCCGCGACCGGCGCGAGGTTGGCGATCACCGTCATGGCGACCGTGCCGGTCGTGGCCCCGCCCCTGCCGTCGCTTATCGTGTAGGTGAAGCTGTCCGAGCCGATGTAGCCCGCCGTGGGCGTGTAGGTGATCGTGCTGCCGCTGAACGACACCGTCCCGTGCGCGGGCGTCCCGACCGCGGTGACCGTCAGGACGTCGCCGTCGGGATCGGAGAAGCCGTACAGCGGCCAGAGCGTCACGGGGGCCCCGCCCCTCGATTGCCCGGTCTGATTGTACGCCAGCACAGGCGCGTGGTTGGTGCTGACCGTCACGTTGATCGTGGCGGTGGCGAACCCGCCCTTCGCATCGGTCACGGTGTAGGTGAAGCTGTCGATACCGTCGTATCCGCCCGTCGGCGTGTAGATGATCGCGGCGCTGCTGAACGACACCGTCCCGTGAGCAGGCGTCGCGACCGCGCTGAGCCATAGGGCGTCACCGTCGGCGTCGGAAGCGCTGGGGAGCGGCCAGATCGCCACGCCCGCCCCGCCCATCGAGCTTGCGGCGAGGTCGACCGCCACCGGCGCGGTGTTGGCCCAGACCGTCACATAGACGCTTCCGCTGCGGACGCCGCCCTTGCCGTCGCTGACCGTGTAGCTGACGAAGTCCACGCCGCTGTACCCCGCCGCGGGGGTATAGGTGATGGTGTCGCCGTTCAGCGACGCCGTCCCGTGAGACGGCGTCCCGACCGAGGTGATCGTCAGGGTGTCGCCGTCAGGATCGGAGTCGGTGCTTAGCGGCTTGATCGTCGCGGGCGTCCCGACCATCGTGATCAGAGTGTGGAACTGCGTGACGGGGGCGTGATTGGAACTGACCGTCACATAGACAGTGCCCGTGGCGGTCCCGCCCTTCCCGTCGCTGACGGTGTAGGTGAAGCTGTCGACGCCGTCGTAGCCCGCCGTCGGCGTGTAGGTGACGATCGGGCCATCCTGCGACACCACGCCATGGGACGGCGCCCCGATCGCGGTGACCGTCAGGGGATCGCCGTCATCGTCGGAGGCCTGGCTCAACAGCAAGAGCCTCGCGGGCTCCTCGCCCATCGTGCTCACGGCGTGATCGCCCGCGACCGGCGCCAGGTTGGCGACCACCGTCAGGCTGATCGTGCCGATGGCGATCCCGCCCTTCCCGTCGCTCACCGTGTAGGTGAAGCTGTCGGGACCGATGTACCCCGCCGTCGGCGTGTAGGTGATCGCATCGCCGTTGCGCGACACCGTACCGTGCGCGGCCGTGCCGATCGAGGCGATCGTCACGGCGTCGCCCTCGGGGTCGAAGATGTTGTTCAGCGGCCAGACCGTCGTCGGGTTTCCGCCCCGCGACGCCGCGGAGAAGCTCAGCATCCCCGTCGGCGCGCGGTTGGAATCGACCGTGACGCTGACCGTGCCGACGGCGGTCCCACCGTACGCGTCGGTGATGGTGTAGGTGAAGCTGTCGACGCCGTCGTATCCGGCCGTCGGCTTGTAGAAGATCAGCCCACTGCCGAACGACACCGTCCCGTGGGACGCCGCCCCGACCCCGGTGAGCGCCAGGCTGTCGCCGTCGGGGTCCGAGGCCGTGGTCAGCGGCTGGAGCACCACCATCGCCCCGCCCATCGAGCTCGCGGTGAGGTCGCTCGCCGCCGGCGATATGTTGGCCGAAAGGACCTCGACCCTGACCGTCCCCGCGACCTCGTGACCTTTGCCGTCGGTGACGTAGTAGGTGATGGTCTCCGTGCCCGTCCAACCGCGCCTGGGCTTGTAGGTGATGACGTTGCCGGTGCGGCTGACGGAGCCGTTGGCCACCGGGTCGGTCCGTACGATCGCCAGGACGTCGCCGTCGGCGTCGGTGTCGTTGTCCAGCGGCCGCAGCTGGATCGTCGTGGCCCAGTCGGTGGTGTAGGTGGGATCGGCGACGACGATCGGCGCGACATTGCCGCTCGCGGACGCCGGCGTCTGCAGCGTGATCGGCGGCGTGGTCTTGAAGCCCTGGATGACGCTCGCCGAGAACCTCGTCGCATAGGCGATCGAGGCGGTCTGGCGGCCCGCGCCGTCGTATTGATAGACCGTCGCCGCGCCGGTGCTGTCGATCGTCTCGATCAGCCGATGGGCGTCGTCGTAGATGCGCCATTCCCAGCGGTCGGCCGCCTGGGCCGGAGGCCTGCCGCCGGCCGCCGCCATGGCCGTGGGCGCGATCATGGCCAGGTAGTCCAACTGGTAACGAGGCAGCTGCGTGGCGTAGCGGATCGTCCGCGCGATCAGGCCGTCCGGCGTGTAGCCGTACTCGGTGACCGTCCCGTCCGACGCGATGTCGAACACCTGGCGGCCGGCCTCGTCGTAGATCAGCTGGCGGGTCTTGCCGAGCGGATCGGTGACCAGGCGCATCAAGCCGTCGGCGTCGTAGGTGTAGGTGGTCACGCCCGCGCCGCCGGACTCCCCATAGCTGATCAGCTCGCCGGCGCGATTGTAGGTCGAGGTGCGGACCAGTCCCGTGGCGTTGTTGGTGACGATCGTCTTGCCCAAGGCGTCGTTGAACACCGTCGAGACGCTGTTGTTGGCGAAGTCCGTGGTCGCGATCACGCGCCCCAGGCCGTCATAGACGAAGGTCTCGGCGCGCGACGACGTCGACGGCTTGCGGCTGACCAGCTGGCCGGCCTGGTCGTAGACATAGGTCGTCACGCTCATCTCGGCCGTCGTGTCGCCGGCCCGCGAGCCGTCGGCCTTGACCTTGCTAAAGCGGGTGACGGTGGCGATCTGGCCGCGGAAGTCGTAGGCGGTGTCGGTCCGCTTGAGATTGATCTTGTCGGCGGTGTTGGCCACCCAGGCCGTCAGCACGGCCTCGCTGATCGTCTGGGCCGGGGCCAGTCCCGAGAGCCCGTAGACGCTCGCCGCGTACTGGATCACCGAGGTCTGCTGGCCCAGCGCGTTGTAGACGTATTCGGTGACGTAGCCCTCGGCGCTGACCGCGTAGCGCAGGTGGTTCCTGGCGTCGTAGGCGTAGCGGGTGGTGACCGGCACGGTCGCGCCGCCGTCGAGATAGCGCGTCTCGGTCAGTAGCTCGTTGTTGGCGCCGAAGGTCCGCGAGATCTGGTTGCCCAGGGTGTCGGTCTCGCTGGTGCGGTTGCCGTTGGCGTCATAGCCGTAGGTCACCGTCGCGCCGGTCGGGGCGATGACCTTCGTGACGTCGCCGTCGGCGCTGTATTCGAACTGCGTGACCAGGCCCGGTCCGGCGCCCAGTTGCGGGCTGGTGATGCGGACCAGTTGGCCGGCCGCGTCGTAGGTCAGGGCCGTGCTCAGGCCCAGCGGATCGGTGATCGTCGTCGCACGGGTCACGGTATTGTAGCTGAGAAGGGTCTCGCGCTTGCCGGTCTCGCCGACGGCGTACTGCGTCAGCTTGCTGACCCGCATGTCCCCATCGGGCGAGAGCTGGACATAGGCGATATCCAGCCTGGAGCCGTCGGACTGGGTGATGCTGGCGACCCGCTTGCTGTCGCCGTCATAGGCGTAGGTCGTCACATAGACCTTGCCGTCGGCGTAGCTGTTGTCGTCCGGCGACAGGTCGACCGTGACCGAGGTCAGGCGATTGGACGCATCGTATCCGTAGTGGACCCGGGTGAGCTTGGTCAGCGCGTCGGTGGGACCGGCCGTATGGCGCGAGGTCTCGATGCGCAGGATGTTGCTGGACGCCGCGCCAGTTCCCCAGACGATGTCGGTATATTCGGCGACGCCGCCGGCGGCCGCCTGGGTGGCGACGCGGGTCAACTTGTCGCCGGTGTAGCCGTAGGTGATCTGGTTGCCGTCCAGGTCGGTCTGGCCGGTGATGCGCCCGCCATGGGCGTCGTCATAGCTTTCCCGCACGCGGGTGGCGCCGTCGGTCCACGTCCAGGTCGCGCCGCTGAAGGTCAGGGTGTCGTAGGCGCCCTGCCCGTCGGTGGAGACATAGGCCCCGCGGGAAGCGTTCCAGGCATAGACCACCTTCGAACCGTCCCAGTCGGTCCGCGTGATCGTGCTGCCCGCGGTGTTGATCGCGCCGGTCAGGCCCGCGACGGTCCGCATGACGCTCTCGCGCCAGCCGTCGTTGTTGTCGCCGTCCGCCGCGCCCAGGCTGTTGTGGGTGCGCGAGATCGCATCGTTGAGCCCGACGCCCATCAGCATCTCGTCGGTGTTGCGGATGACGAGATTGCCGGTGATGGCGTTGACGTAGACGTTGTCGGCGCCGCGCCCCTGCGCGGCCGCGCCTAGCTGCCCCTGCGACCCCAGCACCCACGCCGAGCTGCGCTCGAGACCCAGGCCGTTGCCGGCGATGATGGCCACCATGGAAGTCCCCCCGACGCGAAGAGAACCGGATCTGGCATGCCGGCTCTTATCGGATGATCGGGAACGGCCAAGCTTGGTTTAGGGTAAAATTAAGATTTTTTTAACGACTCCGTATCGATTTGAAATTCCTCGCCAAATCGATGTTTTCCTCCAACCCGCCCCGCCACCTGTGGGCGGGTAAGCCGTCCGGGCGTGGGTTCATTGAGGAGCGGCCTTGTGCCGCCCTTCCCGGCGGCCCTGGCTGATCCTCAGTCCAGTTCCAGCCCGTTTCGTCAGCGATAAGATCTTCGAGATCACAGGAGGCCATTACGAAGCGGCCGGCTTCACGAAGGCCCGACACCAGCGCCGCGACGCTCACCCAGCGATACGCGCCCCCTACTGAGAGGCCATTATAGAAATAAGCTGAATGGACCTTTCGCCACTGGCGTATTCGATATGAATCTTGATGCCGCCGACCTCAACTCGATCCCAAGCCGGCTTCTTTCCAAGCATAGGTATTTCCGTTTCCTCTCCAGACTGCTCGGGACTTCCCAGCAAATCCCGAGCGGCGACTCGGCTAGTTTCGAATGTCAGGCCGAGAGGAAGGGGCTCAGATCGCCTCCCGACCGTTGTCAGTCCGGGCGCTGCTGAGCGCGTTCTCGTAGTCGGAGCGGCTCAGCACCGAGAGCCCTGCGGCGCCCGTGGCCGTCACCGCCTCATGGATCGCCTTGTCGGCGCCGCTCGCACGGAGCGCGATGCCAATGCCTTGATCGAGGGCATAGGTTCCAAGCGCGCCCACGGGGCCGCCCTTGAGAACCGCCAAGCCGTAGCGAATAACTTCGCGCGTTCCGGCAGTGTAGGTGTCGAGGGCCTCCTGCGCTTGCACGAGGGTTCGGGCAGCCACGTCACCGAAGGTTACCTTGCGTCCGGTGATCACGACTTCATGAGCGGCGAGCCGATGCCGGCAGGGAGCTAGCGGGCCAGCGCCTCAGAAGCGCTCGCCGCAGCTATGATAGCCCATCGATGAACGCGGCCGGTATGCTGTCAGCCAACCATACTTGCTCGTTGCCGCGGTAGAACAACACGCTAGCTCGATAGGCCTCGTCCGCCCTCACTTCGAGGATCACTGGCTTCTTGGCCTTGCGCTTGCCGACCTGGTCAGCGGTCGCCGTGTCGACAGAAAGATGGACGTACTGCCGCTGCATTGGCTGAAGCCCTTCTTCTTTTATCAGGGCGACAGTCGCCGCGGCCGTCCCATGATACAGAATGGCCGGAGGCTGAGCCGCTTCTTTCGAGAGCTTATGAGGCACTGAGTGTCCATAAAGAGCGCGAATTCTACCTTCGTGCAGTTCATGGCGCTTCTTCTCAGACTGCTCGATCATCTGCGCCAGGTCGGCTTCGCTTAGACTGGCCCAAGCTGTTTTTTCGGCACGCATCGCTGCAAGCAGTTCACCCACGGACACCCAACCCGCGTTGTCCAGCTCCAATTCGTAGAGCCATGGCTCATGCCGTAGAGCATGAGAAACTGTACGGCTCAATTCGGGAAAATCTTTCCCGGAATTTCTACTCATCAGATTCAGCTTTAAAATCCGCAGACTGCTTTTCTGCTGCTTTCAACCATTCTGTGAAGTTAGCCACGCTGCCTCGGTCTTCCCAACCGGGCGAGGCATATACATGGACGTAGTGAACTAGAGGATCGCCCGAATGATCGTCTCCAGCAAAGCACGCTATATCATCCGAGCCGACCCAAAGTGCAAAAGGCACGATCATTCTCGTGGGATAAAGCCTTTGGACTGCCAGCATCCAACCATCTGCACTCTCCTTGTTCTGATTAAAGAAAATCCAGGGAGAAATGTCCGGAATTGTTCCCGCTTCATTCATTTCCAAGAATAATCTCGGAAACTGGAATCCTTCAGGCAGCGCGTCTCGGCTGAACAAGTATGGCGGATTGATCACTCGACAGGTTTTCCAACAATGCGTGGAGCTGAGTAAGCTCCTAGCGGGTTACTATTTCGGAATGCCGCGCCTTGATCATTGATTCTATACTTAACCGCTTCACCCCAAGTCAGAGAAATTCCGAAGCGTTGCTGCTCGATGAGGTGTGTTGGCAGTTTATCGCTAGGAAGGTGGAAATTGCCCTGAACATCAATTTTCGCTTCTCGCGCGGCCATATGCGCGTGTTGTCCAGACTTGTGAACCTAGCGTCTGACATTCGTACGACGTCTACCGGCGCACCTTGCCAGCGATTGAGGGACATATCTTGGACGATGTCGTCATATGTATAGTTTCCGCTCGGCCGCACTTTATAGAACGGTATAGTTTTTTGAGAGAAGCGCACAGTATTTGCCTCTAGCGCTGTAGACAGAGATCCGGCACCTGCAACCCCTCTCAATGCGCCATAGCCGCCAATTGCTAAGCTACCAACAGTCTGGACTTTAGACGAATCTTCCCGGGTCACGTTGCTCGCCCACAGACCTTCGCCTCGGCCGACGGAGAGAACGGTATCGATGGCGCCTGCGGTCAGGGCATTGCAGCGTGTCGCCCTGGCGGACGGCATAGGTCGAGCCCGAGCCCGCCACCTGCGCCGACTGGCTGTTGATGGGCGTGTAGTTCTGGTTGAAGTTGGCGTACTGGGCCGGCGCTCCGCTACGGAAGGCCCCGCTCTGCACCGCCGCGCTGCGCGCGTTGATCGTCTCGGCGTAGCTCAGCTGGCTGATGTCGCCGACGCGGCAGACGCTTCAACTCAACTTCATTGGCAGCGAGGCGATACTCTACTGCACGCCCAACCCGTGTGCGCAACTAGCCAGCTTCTCGTCTCACTCTGCCTCTGCCTCTGCCTCTGCCTCTGCCTCTGCCTCTGCCTCTGCCTCTGCCTCTGCCTCTGCCAAAGTGCGCTTGCCGGCGGCAGATGTTCCAGATTCGACTTCATCGACAGCGAGTCGATTCCGACCCCGCCATGGCGGACAAGTTCTTCGAAGTGTTGTCGCGAATGCACCAACTCGTCGAGGGATATTATCTACACCGCCTCATCATAAAAGGGATCAAGATCTTCACCTTGGCACAATGCTCCCCAATAACGACGCGCGAGCATAGACTTACCCCGCAACGGGCGTCCGCCGCTATCTTGCCTTTGTGATTTCCTCATCCTCGACAAGGAACAAGCTCTGCAAATCGCCGTCCATGCGCTGATCGCGACCATAGATCACGGCGAACCCAGCATCGGCTCCTTCAATCATATTTACGCCGTCAAAGATGCCCAACACATTGGAGACGGTATCGACACTAACCTGGCGAACAACCTCAAAGAAGGCGGTCCGCTGGTCTTCGGAAAGCGAAGCGAAAAACGTAAGGGCTCGCCGCCAGTATGGATCGGCCGCATCATTCATCGATGTATTGTTGAAAAGTTCGCGATAAGTAGCGACATTTTCACTCACAACCTCACGCATTAGGTCGGAAGCAAGATCTTTTGGCGTCACATCATTTCTCTTTAGCAAAAGATTGAGGATAGGCATCCTTGTTACCACGAAGTAGCCGAGCGCTCCGAGCTTACCCCTCCGTACGCTCAATCGAGATGGCGTCAATCTGTTGGCCGAGCGTGTTGTCCAGACTTGAGCGACCGAAAGTATCGCGCATTTGGGATGTTCATATCTGCGCCGGAAGCCCACCGCTGCATCGGGCCAGGATTCGAGTATGTATGGCCGATCAGTCGCATCTCTGCGTAGGTCGAACCCGAGCCCGCCACCTGCGCCGCTCCTTCTGCGGCAACAGATAATTTCTCTACTGCTTCTTAAAATATTCCAATGTCTCGCTTAGTCTTTGAGCGATCTCGGGTGCTCGAAACAAGAAATCTCCGCCTTCAGGCCGATACATAGCCAGCATCTCAACTGTCTGCTGCACGTGCGCGTCATTCGGAAACTCATCATCCAGAGCGACCTCAATTCGGCTTGCCGCTTCAACGGATGCATCTGCCCCCGATATGAATTGCTCAATTTTCTGCTTAATGTTGTCGCTCAAAGTCATTTTATTCTCGGATTGATTACAGTGATCACGCGCTGCCCTGTTGCTGCATCTACGATCACCCGAGGGCTACCAGGCATATTGGCATTTCGAATTGTGAGCGTGTCACCTTGGGGATGGTAACTCCATTTATCGACGCTCGTAGCACCATCTAACACCTGATCAATTTCTGCGGGTGACATAGCTACCCGGCCGGCTGGCGGATTTACCATCCGATCGGCCGCGTGGAACATGATCTGGCGCCCCCCTGGCGTGGCCGTTGTTCCAAGCAGCTGCTGCGTGGCGAATTCACCATCAAAAGCAACGGGGAGCGAATTGCCTGCTCCCTCTGCGGCGCGGGCTCCCTTTCCACCAATCAGGCTTGGCCCGCTGCCGGATTCATCAGCGATGAAGCGACGCGCGACGTTGCCCAAGCCTTCGGTGCGAGCCGTGCTCAGTAGCTTACCTAGGGACGTAATGCCCAGGATCGTCGAGCCGGCCTCGACGAGCAGACCCGCCTCCCGGCCGTTGTCAGTCCGGGCGCTGCTGAGCGCGTTCTCGTAGTCGGAGCGGCTCAGCACCGAGAGCCCCGCGGCGCCCGTGGCCGTCACCACCTCATGGATCGCCTTGTCGGCGCCGCTCGCACGGAGCGCGATGCCAATGCCTTGATCGAGGGCATAGGTTCCAAGCGCGCCCACAGGGCCGCCCTTGAGAACCGCCAAGCCGTAGCGAATAACTTCGCGCGTTCCGGCAGTGTAGGTGTCGAGGGTCTCCTGCGCTTGCACGAGGGTTCGGGCAGCCACGTCACCGAAGGTTACCTTGCGTCCGGTGACCACGACTTCGTCGCCGGACCCGCTGGCAGCCGCCGCCGCCGGCTCATCCCCGGACAGGCTCCGCCCGATCAGCGAAAGAGGATCGTCGATAGACAGGCCCGCGTCGCGCGCAGCGACGATCAGCTCGGCCTCGCGGCCGAAGACCTTGCGCAGCGCACTGCCTTCGCCGGCCTGATCCAAGAAGAAGCGTTGATCACCGCTGGCGCGCGCGGCGTCGCCAACCCGCAGATCGGTAATCTCCTGGATAGTCTTTCCTGCAAAGCGCGGATTGCTCGGATCTGCTGCGGCATTGGCCACGGCGATCGCCTTACTGATGACCTGGTCCTGCATGTAGTTGACGATGGTGTTGCCGACCGTGGCGCCGATGACGTCAGGCAGGGCCGCGCGCAGGTTGTCACCGAAGTCCGTGCCGGTGACGAGCGAGCGAGCCGCCGCCCCGGCGATGCCGCCGGCCGCGCCCGGGATGGTCCGGACGAAGGCGTTGGGCTGGTAGGTCTCGGTGCCCTTGAACGGTGAGAGCTGTTCGACACTGTTGCTGACGCCGCCGATCACCGAGGCCACGGCCACGCCACCCCAGTCGAACTTGCTCTGCAGGCCCGTGGCTAGGCCGATGCCCTGGCTGACGACATTGGTCAGGCCCTGGCGGACGGCGCCGTTGACGAAGGCGCTGCCGTTGCCAACCTTGGCCAAGGCAGGGTTCAGGCTGACGCCCTTGGCGACGCCGGCCGAGACCGCCGCCAGCGCCACGGCGTTCCAGGAGAACTTGTCCTGCAAGCCCGTGGCGACGCCGACGCCCTGGCTGACAGCACTGCCGATTGCCGCGGCGATCCCAGTGCCCACGACATTGGCGGTGGCCGCGATGGTCGCTGCGGCCATGCCGGTATTGCCTAGGGCGCTCGCCACGGCCGCGATCGCCTGCGGGCCAACGTAGAAGGCCACCGCGATGGCCACGACGGCCACGATGATTGACCCCACCCCGCCGCAGGCGCCCTTCTTGGGCGAGGCCTGGGCCAGTTGGCCTGGACGCGGGGTGGGCTGGACGTCGCCGAGGGCTTCGTTGGGGTCGTAGACCTTGAAGGTCTCGCTGGTGTTGCGGACGTTGGTGACCTTGGACGGGATGGTCAGCGCCATGCCCGGGGGTAGCGAGGCCGCCGCGCTCAGGCCGTTGGCGTCGGCCAGGATGTACCAGAGGCTCTCGTCGCCCCAGATCGCCTTGGCGATGCTCTGCAGGCTGTCGCCCTGGCGCACGGTGTAGGTCGAGCCCGAGCCGGCGACCTGGGCCGACTGGCTGTTGATGGGCGTGTAGTTCTGGTCGAAGTTGGCGTACTGCGCCGGCGATCCGCTGCGGAAGGCGCCGCTCTGCACCGCGGCGGTGCGGGCGTTGATCGTCTCGGCGTAGCTCAGCTGATTGGAGCCGTTGTTGCCGATCTCGCCGATCCGCATGCCGTCGAAGTAGAAGTAGTACTCGACCGGATTGTTGGGCGCGCCGCCGTTCTCGGCGCGCTTGAGCACGCGGCCGTTGACGTCGGTGGTGTAGTTGATCACCCGGAAGCGGCCGTCGTTGATCGTCACCGAGCGGATGTTGCCGTTGGCGTCGTAGTCGAAGTCCGAGCGCGACTGACCGCCGCTGGTGGTGGTGACGATCGAGCTTTGCAGGGCGCGATCCCGGAAGACATAGTTGTAGTTGGTGTCGATGGTGGCCTGGCCCGCGCCGGTGGTGCGGGTCGCCCTCAGGAGGCCGCCGTCGTAGGTGTAGACGGTGGTGTTGCTCACCGCCGCGCCGCCGTTCTGGCGCGTGAAACCGATGTCGCTCGTGACCTGGCTGTCGGCGTTGTACTCATAGTCGTGGGCGAACACCACGAGCCCGGCGCTGTTGTACTCGGTGTTGCTCTTGACCCGACCCATGGCGTCGCGGACGAACGACGACATGGTGTGGAACTCGGGATCGGTGAGCCCCGGCGGCGTCGTGCCCAGGACATAGCCGGCGGCGCTGTCGGCCGCCGAGGTCGAGAGCAGGTAGCCGTTGGGGTAGTAGGCGTAGTTTTCCTTGTGGTCGCGCACCAGGTTGGCGTTGTTCGCGTCGGCCCGGCTGATGATCACCGAGGTGCGCTGGCCGGCGGCGTCATATTCGATCGAGGTGCCGGTGTTGCCGCGCACCAGGTTGTTGTTGATGTCCTTCTGACCCTGCGACAGGGTCATGCGACCCATGCTGTCGTAGTCGTACCAGAAGTCCTCGCTCACCGGGCCCGGATCGACGCCGTTGGGATTGGGCGGGGTGGCGGGATCTGGCGTGGGCACCTGGCTGTGGGTGGTCACGATGCGGCGGATGTCGCCGTTGGCGGTGTAGTAGTACTGGGTCAGGAACCGCAGGGCCGGATCGACGCTGATGCCCTGCAGCACCGCCGTCAGGCGGCCGGCCGCATCGTAGTAGCCCGCCGTCTCCTGGATGCGCTTGCTCAGGCCTTCCTTGAGGATGTCGTAGGTCTCGTAGACCCGGTGGCCGACCGCGTCATAGTAGTAGCGGCTGGTGCCCGTCGCATCGACCGGGTGGAAGTCCGTGTCGGAGACGTCCTTCAGCGACGTGTCGACGATCGTGGCCACCTGGCCGGTGTTGAAATAGGTGTAGGTGAAGTTGGAGCCCTGCGGGTAGCCGTTGGCGTAGTTGGCCACCCGCGTGACCAGGCGCCCGGCCTTGTCGAAGCTGGACTCGATGTAGATGGGCTCGCCGCCCCCCGGATTGTTGTCCGACTGGGCGATCTGGCGGCCGAAATAGTCCGTCCGCGTCCCCGCCTTGATCTGGGTCTCCGAGCCGCTATTGAAGCCGTAGGGCAGGTACGTCTGCTTGGTCCACGAGCCGTAATTGCCAAGGCCGGTCGTGCCGGTCGCGCCCCACTTGTAGTCGTAGTAGGTCGTCAGCCCCTCGAAGCTGGTGGTGGCGACCACGCGGCCCTGGGCGTCGTAGCGGGTGTTTTGCGTGCCCTTGGAGAGATCGCGCGCCAGCAGCGTGCTGCTCGTGCGCGCGATCTGCTGGCCAAGACCGTCGTAGCGGTAGGTCTCGACCTCGATCTTGTCCGTGCCGGGGCGCGCCAGCGAGATCAGCCGTCCCACGCCGTCATAGCCGCGCTCTTCCTTGAAGCCGAGCTCGTTCTGGACCGTGGTGACGTCGTTGAAGGCGTTGATCGTGTAGCGGATCACCCCGCCATCGCTGTGGAATTCCCGCAGCGTCAGGGCGTCCTGACCGCCATAGCCGGTGCCGGCCTTCAGCAGGCGGCGCGTCTCCACGCCGTGGCCGTCGTACGACTGGATCAGGCGGCCGCTGGCGTCATAGCGATAGGCTTCGATGATGTAGAAGCCGCCGACGCCCGTATCGAGCGGCCGGCCGTTGGCGTCCACCACGTATGAGCGATCGTTGTCGGCTTTGACCGCCGGGTTGATCTTGCGGATGATCTTGCCCAGCGTGTTGTACTGATAGCTGGTGACGGCGTTGTTCTGGTCCGTCGTCGAGGTGACCTCGCCGAAGGCGTTGTAGGTCTTGCTGCTGTAGAGCGTCTCGATCTTGATCTTGGTTTCAGACCCGACGCTGCCGTCGAAGATCTGGCGGTGGAACTCGATCGTCCGCTCGGCTTCGTTACGCTTGTTGTAGCTGTAGGCCGTCGTCGTGAACTGGGTCGACGGCGCCGTCAGGCCCGCCACGCCGCCGCGCGCGGCCAGGATGATCTCCAGCTCGCCCACGCCCAGGTCGTACGTGCCGTTGGACATGACGCTGAACGTCTTGTTGCCGGCTCCGTCGTAGAGATAGACGCGATAGACGCCGTCGCCGGCGTTGGTGCGCCAGACACGGCCGGCCAGGTCGTAGTCGAAGGTCTCCTGGAAGGCGTTGCCGACGACGTTGATGCCCTTGCCGGTGACCTGGCCGAAGGCGTCGTAGCGCAGCGCGCTGACGTCGCTGGCCGTCCAGCTGCCCTCCAGCTCCTCATAGGCCGTGGTCTGCTGGATCAGGCGCCCGGCCTGATCGTAGGCATAGAGGATCGCGTCGCTCTCGCTGCCGCCCGAGGTCTGCTCGCGACGATAGCTTTCCTTCACCAGCCGGCCCGAGGCGTCGTACTCGTAGTGGCGCGTGAAGTCGTTGGCGTCGGTCATCGACACCAGGCGCCCGCCGACGCCGTAGACGTACTGGGTGATGCGGTCGCCGAGGTTGGTGCCCCCGGCATAGATCGTCTCGACATCGCCCAGGGCGTTGTATGCGTAGCGGGTGTGGGCCTGGATGCCGCCCTGCTCGTTGTCGTTCGGACCGATCGACCAGGTCTGGCGGCCGGAGGTGTCGTACCGGTAGGTGAACTCCTCGCCCGTCGCCTCGACCTTGCTCAGGACCTGGCCCAGGCCGTTATAGGTGTACCTGATCACGCTCGAGACGCTGGTCGGTCCGCTGACCACCCCCGTGCTCGAGATCGTGACCGCCTGCACCGAAAGCCGCGTCTCGCGCGTGCGCCGGCCGTTGAGGTCGTAGAGGAACTCGGTGACGCGGTCGTTGTCGCCGCTGGTGGTCACGGCGGCCGCCAGGGCCGCGATGTTGGTCGTGGCCGAATAGCTGTTCGCCGTCAGGGCGTTGGCGAAGCGCTGCTCGCGCGTCACGTTGCCCTCGCCGTCCAGCTGGTAGAGCGTCAGATAGCCCAGGGCGTCGACCTGGCCGACCTTGCGGCCGAGCTTGTCATAGTAGTTGTAGGTGACGTTGCCGTTCGGGTCGGTCTGGCTGGTGAGATTGCCCGCCGCGTCATAGCCGTTGAGGGTGACGAGCGTGGTGATCGACGAGGTGTAGCTCGTGCCCGAATAGGACCCGACACGGACATTGGTGATCTTCGAGGCCTTCAGGCGGTTGGCCTGGTCGTACTCGTAGGTCGTCTCGCGATCGTACTGGGTGGTTGGCGCCGACGGCGGGCTGGCCGGCGGGACGGTCACGAACGTGGCGTAGGTGCGCGTGGCCGTGACGTTGCCGTTGTCGTCATAGGTCCAGGTGGTCAGCGCGCCCTTCGGGGCGCTGATCGTGCCGGCCGGCGTGACCTGCGAGACCTTGCGGTTCAGCGCATCGTAGTAGGTGTAGGTGTGCGCGCCGCTGGGATCGATCGTCTCGATGACGTTCCCGCGCTTGTCGTACTTGGTGTACGAGATCGGCGTGACGGGATCGACCTCGACCGAGGCCAGCAGGTTGTCGCCGTCCGCGTCGGGGCCGTTGGGCAGCGTCACGCGGGTGACCGGGACCTCGTCGCCGACCTTCTGGATCTCGCGGCCGAGCAGGTCGTAGACATAGGTGGTGGTGCGCAGCGGCGTGCCGTCGTCGCCCGCGCCGACGCCTTCGAGCACGACCTTCCGGCTCAGGCCGTCCCAGTTGAGACCATCCAGGTACTGGTACTGGGTCGTCGGATTGATGCGGGTGTCCTCGATGAGCACCGTCTCCGAGGTGACCCGGTCGAGGAGGTCGTATTCACGCACGGTGGTCCCGCGCAGGCGATTGATGATCTGGTCGACCCGCCCGGCGAAGTCGTAGCGGTAGGTCTCGGTGAAGCCCATCGCATCGGTGATGTCGGTCACACGGCCGAGCTTGTCGCGCTTGAAGGTGGTGACCGCGTCGAGCTTCGGATCCAGCGGCTTGCTGGGGTCGTCCCGCTTGATCGTCGGGAAGACCGTGGCCGAGCCGACGTTCTCCGGCTTCCGACCCAGGCGCGTAACGGTCGCCGGCTGGTCGCCGAAGACGTAGGTGGTCTCGGTGGCGTAGCCTTCCGGATCGACCTGCAGGCTCACGCGGTTGAGCTTGTCGAAGTAGAAATAGCCGATGTTGTTGCGCGGGTCGGTGACCGTGACGCGGTTGCCGAAGGCGTCGTAGCCATAGCTCGTGGTGGCGGCGATCGGCGAGCCGAAAGCCGTGGTGACGGTGGCGAGGCGGCCGGCCTTCCAGGTCTGGACGGTGACGAAGCCGTCGCCGTCGGTGATCTTGGTGACGTTGCCGGCGCCGTCGTATTCGTACGACGTGGCGGTCTCCTCGGCCTTGCCCGGCGCCAGCGTGCGGCTGATCAGGTGTCCCGCGCCGTCATAGTCGTTGAGGATCACCGACGCCTCGGCCGTGCCGTAGGCCGCCGTCTCGCGAATGACCATGCCCAGCGCGTTGAGTTCGAAGTGCGTCTGGGTAGTGGCGCCGGCCATGTCGATCTTGCGGATCGTGTCGGTCAGGCGCCCGGCGGTGTCGTACTGGTAGCTGGTCTTGGTCGCCTGGGCTTGGCGCGTGCTGGCCCAGTCGCTCATGAAGGCCAGCGACGTTTCTCCGGTGGCCCCGAACTTCTCGCGATAGCGCAGCTCGGCGGTCACGTGGCCCAACGCGTCGTATTGGCGTTCGGCGACATACCCTTCGGCGTCGAACGAGAAGCGCGGGTGGCCGACCCCGTCGTAGATCGTCTTGGTATAGGAATAGGGATTGCTGGCGTAGACGTTGGGCGTTCCGGTCGGCGCGAAGCGCCAGCCGTCCATCTGCGCCCAGGTCGGATCGCTGCCCAACGGCGGCGTCGTGCCGGCCCCCAGCTTGGTCACGTAGCGGATCGTGTAGGTGACGTTGCCCGCCGGGTCGTGGTCGAAGGCGGTGACCTCGCCCAGGGCGTTGATGCTGAAGGCCAGGCGGCCCGCGGCGTCATAGACCGAGCGCGTGGTCTGGGTGTTGACCAGGCCGGCCAGACCCTTGGTGGAGATCTGGTTCTGGACGAAGGCGATGTCGGGGCTGCTCGACGGCGCGATCGCACCGCCGTAGCGCGTCACGTGGATGACGTTGCCGGCGCCGTCATAGACGTATTCGATCGGCTGGCTGGTCGCGTCGATCGTGAAGCGCAGGCGCCCGGCGCCGTCATAGACGTAGCGCGTGGTCTCGTCGGCGGCGCTGGCGAGGCTCGCCGCGCGGCTGGCCATGTCGTTGACCGACAGGCTGCTGGAGAGACCGGCCAGGTCGGCGGCGGAGATCCGCGCGGCGTAGGTCGTCGTCTCGACGACGCGGCCTTCGTTGTCGTAGCGCGTGAAGGTCACGTCGCCGGCCGGATCGATCACATAGACCGGGCGATTGTTGGCGTCGTAGACGAAGCGCGTCTTCTCGCCGGTCTGACCGGACCTGTAAGGGCCGGTCTTGGCCACGGCGTTGCCGGCCTCGTCATAGATGTAGTCGGTGAGGATGTTCTGGCCGGTGGGGTCCAGGCGCGTCTGGGTGAGGCGGTCGGCGCCGTCATAGACATAGACCGTGACCTGCTGGTCAGCGCCCACGCCCGCGGTCACGGTCGTGGTGCGATCGGCCAGATCGTATTCGTAGGTCGTCGTCGACAGCCCGCCGACGGTGACGCTCGTGCGGCGGCCCGCCCGGTCGTGGAGGTAGGTCGTGGTGACGGCCGCGCCGGTGCCCGCGCCCTCGACGACGGTCGTCTGGTAGCCCTGGCCGTCGTACTGATAGGTGGTGCGCAGGTTCAGGCCCGTCGGATCGACGGTGCGCGTGGCCATGCGGTTGGCCGCGTCGTAGGTGAACTCGGTGCGCGCCCCCAGCGCGTTGATCGAGGAGACCAGGCGCCCCAGCGCGTCGGAAGCGTTGCTTTCGATCGTCTTGCCGGCGTTGTCGATGACCTTGGCCAGCTGGCCGTTCTTGTCGTAGCTCCAGGTCGTCGTGCGGCCCGCGCCGTCGGTGAAGGCGATCTTCTCGCCGTGGGCGTTGGTGGTGGTGACCGTCGTCACGGTTTCGGTCGGCGTGACCTGGATCGTCGAGGTCACCGAGCGGTTGAAGGCGCTGTAGACGAAGGTCGTCTTGGCGCCGGTGGCGTCGGTGCTGGTCAGCACCGAGCCGCGCGCGTCGTAGGTGAAGCTGCGCGTGGCGTTCTTGCCGTCGATCGTGGTGACCGTGCGGCCGGTGCGGTCGTAGGTCGCGCCGGTGGTGCGGCCCGAGGCGTCGCGCGTCTGCAGGAGGCGGCCGAAGGCGTCGTAGGTCTGGCGGGTGGTCAGGCCCAGGACGCTCGCGTCGATCGTCGTCGTGGCCAAAAGACCGCGGCGGTCATAGGTCAGCGCCGTGGTGGTGTTCTTGCCCGCGCTCAGCGGATCGACCTGCGTCACCAGCTCGCCGAAGGCGTTGTAGGTGAAGTTGGAGGTCGCGCTGGTCGAGGCGTCCAGCCACTTGGTCGAGGTCTTGACCTGACCGCGCTCGTCATAGGTGACGCTCGTCTTGGCGTCGAGCGCGTGGGTCGCGATGGCGTTGGTCAGGGTGGTGGTCACCGCCCCGCCGGTCAGGCCGGCCAGCGTGCCCGTGGCGATGCGCGTGTAGTACTGGGTGACCTCGTTGCGGCCGCCGAAGACGTCGTAGCCGTACTGCGTCACCTCGCCCAGCGCGTTGACCTCGTAGGTCAGGCGATCATTGGCGTCGTAGTAGTAGAGGGTCTTCTGGCCCGTCGTGTTGGCGCCATTGCCCTCGATCTTGGCGATCAGTCGATCACCGTTGTCGTAGACGTAGCGGACGCCGTGGGTCGCCAGGGCGTTGTCGATATCGGTCTGGGTCGGGCTGGCGGGAAGCTTGGCTACGCCCTCGCCGCTGAGCACGCCGGTCAGGCGGCCGCGCGCGTCGTAGAACTGGCGCTCGGTGCGGGCGATCGACGGGATGTTCGAGGCCGCCGTGCGCGTCGTCAGCAGGTGGTCGGCATTGTAGGCGTAGTCGGTGACCTCCGTGCCGCCGCCCGTGAGCGTCTTGGTCTCCTTGGTCAGCTTGCCGAACGCGTCGTAGACATAGTCGACGACGTCGAGCACCTGGCCGCTGGGCGGCGTGGTCGGCAGGCCGCTGAAGGTCGGCGGGGTGGTGTTCCAGTTGGTCGGATCGACCTTCAGGCCCGTGGTCTTCTTGTTGACGTCGCCCATGGCGTTGTAGCCGTAGCGGGTGACGTCGCCCTCGCCGTCGATCGTCGCGGTCAGTGAGCCGCGGCCGTCATAGAAGTACCAGTTGCTGATGTCCGTGGTCGTCGTGCCGACGGCGGTCAGCAGCTGGCTGAACGTGCCGTTGCCGCGCAGGGTCGCGGTCGCCGCCGCGTCGACGCCGTTGGCCGCCGTGGCGTAGCGGACCGTCCGCACCTTCTGGCCGGCCGCGTCGTACTTGGTCTGGGTCAGATAGCCTTCGGGGTCGAGCACGCCGATCACGCGGCCGTCATTGTCGTAGAAGGTCCGCGTGACGCGGTCCTCGGCGCCGACCGTGGGCACGGCGACCAGGGCCTGGACCGAGCCCACGCCCTGCGGCGCGGCCTGGACCGACTGGCTTTGCGAGGACTGGGCCTGGGGCTCGCCGCCCTGGAACGCCATCGACTGGACGGGCGCCGACTGGCCCGAATAGGCCGGGATGCTCTGGCCCGTGGTCAGGTGGTAGAACTGCGGCTTGCGGATGGCGATGCCGAAGCTGTTGCCGGCCGCGCGCTTGTCGCCCGCCGCCGCCGGATCGATGATCACGCGCGCATAGCGCGCGCCGGCCGGCGCATTGACCGTCGCCTGGGCCTGGGTCCAGCCGCTGGTGTTGATCGTGACGGTCGTCGGGTCCGAAAGCCCCGCGTCGTTCCAGTTGGCGTCCCAATACTGGACCCGCACCGTGGCGCGCGTGGTCAGGCCCAGGGCGCGCAGCTCGAAGCTGATCCCCAGGCGCTCGCCGCCCGTGACGACCCAGTCGCTGGCGCCGCTCGCGCCGGCCAGGCCGACGCTGCCCGAATAGGTGAAGCTGCCGTCGTACTCGGCGCTGGCGTTGGCCAGGGTCTTCTGCAGGACCAGGGCATTGAAGCCGCCGCCCAGATAGTTCGACTGCAGGCTGGTGCTGTAGTCGACCGTCGTGCCCTTGTTGGAATAGGGGATCACCGCCGAGGTCGTCAGGCTGACGAACTCGTTGGTCTGGGTCGGCGCGGCCGTGACGGTGACGTTGACCGTCGCCGTCGTCGTCAGGCCGCGGCCGTCGCTGACCGTGTAGGTGAAGCTGTCGGAACCGGTGTAGCCGGCCGCCGACTTGTAGACGAGCTGGCCGTTGCTGATCGTCACCGTGCCGTGCGCGGCCGTGCCGATCGCGCTGATCGTCAGGGCGTCGCCGTCGGGGTCGCTGTCATTGGCCAGCGGGTTGAAGGTCTTTTCGGCGCCGGACACCGCCGACAGCGTGTCGTTGACCGCCACCGGCGCGCGGTTGACGCCGCCGCCGACCGTGACGTTGACCGTGGCGGTCTTGAACCCGCCCTTACCGTCGCTGACCGTGTAGGTGAAGCTGTCGGTCCCGGTGTAGCCGGCCGTCGGGCTGTAGGTGATCGACGTGCCAGTGAAGACCACCGCGCCGTGGGACGGCGCGCCGACCGCGCTGATCGTCAGCGCATCGCCATCGGGGTCGCTGTCGTTGTTGAGCGGCAGGACGGTGGCGGCCACGCCCACCGTGGTGACCAGGGTGTCGTTGGCCGCGTTGGGAGCGATGTTCCAGCTCGGCAGGCTCTGGCCCGCGGCCAGCACCGAGAACTGCGGGCGGCGGATGGCCACGCCGCCGGTGTTGCTGGTCCCGTTGCGATCGCCGCCGGCGCGCACGTCGAGCACCACCGCGGCATAGGCCGCATTGGCCGGCACCGTCGCCGTGCCCTGCACGGCGGTCCAGCCGCCGGAGCTGATCATCTGCGGGGTGATCTCGATGTCGGTGAGATCGTTGAAGTTGGCGTCCCAGAAGTGGACGTAGAAGCCGACCCGGTCGGCGACGCCCAGGGCGCGGGCCTCGAAGCCGATGCCCAGCTTCTTGCCCGGCTGCACCGCCCAGTGGTCGGGGCCGGCCGCGCCGAGGATCTCGAACTGGCCGATGTCGGTGGAGACGCCGTCATAGTCGCCCGTGGAGAAGTTCTTCTGCACGAGCAGGGCGCTGAAGCCCTGGCCCAGATAGTTCGACTGCGAGGTCGGGGTGTAGGCGGCGTTGGTGCCGCCGTCGTACCAGCCGTTGACCGCCGCCGGCGTCAGGGTGACCCACTGGTTGGTCGGGGCCGAGGCGGCGCCCACCGTGACGTTGACCGTCGCGGTCGTCAGGCCGCCCTTCCCGTCGCTGACCGTGTAGGTGAAGCTGTCGGCGCCGACATAGCCGGCCGCCGGCGTATAGGTGATCGAGGTGTTGGTCTTGGTGACCGTGCCGTGCGCGGCCGTTCCCACCGCGCTGATGGTCAGGGTGTCGCCATCGACGTCGCTGTCGTTGGTCAGCGGGTTGAAGGTCAGCGCCGCGCCGGTCGTCGTCGACACCGTGTCGTTGGCGGCGGTCGGCGGGAGGTTCCAGGTCGGCATGGCCTGGCCCGCGGCCAGGCGATAGAGCTGCGGCTTGCGGATCGCCACGCCGAAATTGGTGTTGGCCGCGCGCTTGTCGCCCGTGGCCATGGGCTGGATGACGACCCGCGCGAACCGCGCGCTGGCCGGGGCGGTCAGGATCGTCGAGAGCGACGCCCAGCCGCTGGTGGTGACATTGACGATCTGCTCGGCCGGCGCGCCGGCGTCGTTCCAGTTGGCGTCCCAGTAGAAGACCTGGACCTTGACCTTGTCGACGACGCCGAAGGCGCGCAGGTCGAGCGCCAGGCCCAGGCGGTCGCCGCCCGCCAGCGCCCAGTCGCTGGGGCCTTCATCGCCCATGATGCTGAAGGCGCCCGGATAGGTGTAGGCCCCGTCATAGCTGGCGGCGTTGGCCGGCAGCGTCTTCTGCATTAGCAGCGCGGCGTAGCCCTGGCCCAGATAGTTGGACTGGACGCTGCCGGTATAGGGCTTGCCCGCATCGGTGTCCCAGACGTCGGTGGCGCCGACCGTCGGGAAGACGAACTCGTTGCGGACGTTGGTGCTGGCCGCCGTCACCGTGACCGTCACGGTGGCGGTCTTGGTCCCGCCGCGGCCGTCGCTGATCGTGTAGGTGAAGCTGTCGACGCCGGTGAAGCCGTTGGCCGGCGTGTAGGTGATGGCGTTATTGGTCTTGGTGACGATGCCGTTGGCGGCGGCGCCGACCGACGAGATCACCAGGGTGTCGCCGTCCGGATCGCTGTCGTTGGACAGCGGGTTGAAGGTCACCGCCTGGCCCGCGCTGGTCGTGGCCGAATCGTTGACGGCCACCGGCGCTTGGTTGGCGCCCTGGACGGTGACGTTGACCGTACCGGTCTTCGTGCCGCCCTTCCCGTCGCTGACCGTGTAGGTGAAGCTGTCGGCGCCGACATAGCCGGCCGTCGGCGTGTAGGTGATCGTCCCGCCGACCAGGCTGACCGTACCATGCGCCGGGGTCCCGACCGCGGTGATCGTCAGGGCGTCGCCGTCCGGGTCGCTGTCATTGAGCAGCGGCTGGACGCTGGCGGCCACCCCGACGCTCGTGGTCAGGGTGTCGTTGGCGGTGACGGGCGCGGCGTTGTAGCCGGGCAGACCCTGGCCGGCGGCCAGCACCGAGAACTGCGGCTTGCGGATCGCCAGGCCGTAGGTCGAGTTCGTGCCGCTCTTGTTGCCGACGGCGTTGACGTCGACCATCAGCGCCGCGTGCGCCGCGCCGCTGGGCGCGGTCAGGATCGTCTGGACCTGAGTCCAGCCGCCGGCCGGAGTGGCGGTCGTCTCCCACGCCACGTCGGGCAGTTCGTTCCAGTTGGCGTCCCAATAGCGGACCGACATCTGGATCTGGTCGGCGACGCCCAGGCCCCGGGCCTCGAACGCAATGCCCAGGCGCTGGCCGGGCGAGACCGACCAGATGTCCGGACCCGAGCCGCCGCCCCACAGGGCGAAGATGCCCGCGTCGCTGACCGTGCCGTCGAACTCGGGCGCGGAGGTGCTCTTCTGGATCAGCAGGGCGGCGTAGCCCTGGCCCAGATAGTTGGCCTGGCTGGTGGCGGCGAAATCGCCGGAGCTGGCCTGATACCAGGTCTCGACGCCGCCGGGGGCCAGCGCGGTCCACTGGTTGGCCGCCGCCTGAGGCGCGGCGGCGATGGTCACCGTGACCGTCGCGGTCTTGGTCCCGCCGCGACCGTCGGAGATGGTGTAGGTGAAGGTGTCGGTCCCGGTCGCGCCGCTCGGATTGTAGGTCAGCAACCCGCCGGTGAAGCTCACCGCGCCCTTGCCGCCCTGGGTGACGCCGACGATCGTCAACGGATCATGGTCGACGTCGTCGTCGTTGGTCAGCGGATTGAAGGTGACCGACTGACCGACCGTGGCGTTGATCGCGTCGGCGCCCGCGGTCGGGGCGGTGTTGGCCGCGGCGTTGATGTGGACGACCACCTTGGCGGTGCTCTCGGCCTTGCCGTCGGTGATCGTGTAGTAGAATTCGTCGTCGCCGCTCGCGCCGCTGTTGGGCGTGTAGACGAGCGTGTTGCCGACCTGGGTGATTGTCCCCTTGGCCGAGGTCGCGTCGAACCGCTTGATCGAAAGAACGTCGGCGGTGTCCAGATCGGTGTCGTTCTGGAGGACCAGGATGGTCTTGGCTTCGCCGGGATTGACGTTGACCTCTTCGCCGCGCGCGACGGGCAGGTTGTTCGTGGGCGCGGCGTCGACACGGATGGTCACCGTCGCCTTGACGTCGGGGCCGCCGCGTCCGTCGTTGACCCAATAGTCGAAGTGATCTTCCCCGACCTGCGTGCCCTTGTAGATCAGGACGTTGCCGTCACGCGTCACCGTTCCGAAGGCGCCTTGCGTGAAGGTGATGACGTTCAGCACGTCGTGGTCGGGATCTTCGTCGTTGAGCAGCACCGAGATGCGCTTTTCCGTGCCCACCGTGGCCACGTCGGTGTCGTTCTGAGGCAGGGGCGCCTGGTTGGCGACCGCGCCGACCACGATCGTCACCGACCCCTGCTGCTCGTGACCCTTACCGTCGGTGACGTAGTAGACGATCGTCTCGCTGCCGGTGAAGCCGGGGTTGGGCTGGTAGGTGAGGACGTTGCCGATCCGGCTCAGCGAGCCGTTGGCGGGCGCCTCGGTGCGCGTCAGCGTCAGCGGGTCGCCGTCGGGATCGGTGTCGTTGGCCGCGGGCTGGAACTCGATCGCCGCGCCCGCCGCCGTCGCGTAGGGCGTATCGGTGACGATCGTCGGCCCGCCGTTGCTGCTCGAGGTCGTCGGCGTCTGCAGGGTGGTCGGCGCGGTCGACTTGAACCCGGCGATCGCCGTGGCCGTGAAGCGCGTGGCATAGGCGATCGCGGCCGTCTGGCGGCCCGCGCCGTCGTATTGGTAGACGGTCGCCGCGCCGGTGCTGTCGATGGTCTCGACCAGGCGTTGGGCGTCGTCATAGACGCGCCATTCCCAGCGGTCGCTGGCCTGGGCGGTCGGGCGTAAGGCCGTGAGCTGCGTGGCGGTGGGCGAGCCGGCCGGCAGGTTGGCGATCTGCGTGGCGGTGAGCTTGGTCGCGTAGCGGATCGTGCGCGCGATCAGGCTGTTGGGCGTATAGGCGTATTCGGTGATCGCGCCGTCGGGGCCGATGTCGAAGGTCTTGCGGCCGGCCTCGTCGTACAGCGTGTAGGTGACGCGGCCCAGCGGGTCGGTGACCGACCGCAGGCGTCCGTCGGCGTCATACGCATAGCTCGTCGAGCCGGAGCCGCCGGATTCGCCATAGCTGACCAGCTCGCCGGCCAGGTTGTAGGTCGAGGTGCGGATCAGGCCCGTGGCGTTGTTGGTGACGACCGTGCTGCCCGAGGCGTCGTTATAGACCGTCGAGACGCTGTTGCTGGCGAAGTCGGTCGAGGCGGTGACGCGGCCCAGGCCGTCATAGACGAAGCTCTCGGTGGCGTAGATCACCGAGCTCGTCGTCGAGGTGGCGATCTGGCGGTTCAGCAGGCGGCCGGCCTGGTCGTAGGTGTAGTTGGTGATCGAGCGCTCGGCGCCCGTGTCGCCCAGGCCGGTGCTGAGCAGCTTGCTGAAGCTGGTGACGGTCGCGACCTGGCCGCGGAAATTGTAGGTCGTGTCGGTGCGCTTGGCGTTGACCTTGTCGGCGGTGCTGGTCGCCCAGGTGTCGAGCGTGGCCGTGGCGATCTGGGTGGTCGGCGTCAGGCTGGCGACATTGTAGACGGTGCCGGCGTATTCGATGACCGAGGTCTGCTGGCCCAGGCTGTTGTAGACGTACTGGGTGACGTAGCCCTCGGCGCTGACGACGTAGCGCAGGTGGTTCTTGCTGTCGTAGGCGTAGCGCGTGGTGACCGGCGTGCTCGTGCCGCCATCCAGATAGCGCGTCTCGGTGCGCAGCGTGTTGGTCGCCGTGTCGTAGACGCGCTCGATCTTGTTGTTGAGCGAGTCGGTCTCGGAGATGCGGTTGCCGTTGGCGTCGTAGGTGTAGACCACCGTCGAGCCGGTCGGGGCGATGATCTTGGTGACGTCGCCGGTCGTGGCGTTGTACTCGAACTGCGTGACTAGGGCCGCGCCGCCCGCGACCGACGGGCTGGTGATGCGGGTCAGCTGGCCGGCGGCGTCGTAGGCGAGAGTCGTGGCCTGGCTCAGTGGGTCGGTGATCGTCGTCGTGCGGTTGGTCGTGTCGTAGGCGAAGTTGGTCTCGCGCTTGCCCGTCGTGCCGACCACGTACTGCGTCAGCTTGCTGACGCGCATGTCGCTGCCGACCGTGGTGTAGGCGATCTCGAGCTTGGACCCGTCGGACTGGGTGATGCTGGAGACGCGCTTGCTCGTCCCGTCGTACCCGTAGGTCGTCACATAGGTCTTGCCGTCGGTGACGGCGTTGTCGTTCGGCGACAGGTCGACCGTGACGGTCTGCAGGCGGTTGGACGTGTCGTAGCCGTAGCGGACGCGCGTCAGCTTGGTCAGCGTGTCGGTCGCCGAGGACGTATGCTTGGACGTCTCGATCTGCAGGATGTTGTTGGCCGCGCCGCCCGTTCCCCAGATGATGTCGGTGAACTCGGCCGTGCCGCCCGAGGCGGCCTGGGTCGCGACGCGCGTGAGCTTGCCGCTGGTGTAGGTGTAGGTGATCTTGTTCAGATCGAGATCGGTCTGGCCGGTGATGCGACCGCCGTTGGCCCCGTCATAGGTCTCGGTGACGCGGGTGTCGCCGTCGGTCCATGTCCAGACCTGGGTGCTGGTGTTGTAGGCCAGGGTGTCGTAGGCGCCCTGGCCGTCGGTCGTGACGTAGGCGTTGCTGCCGTTCCACTTGTAGACGACCTGCGAACCGTCCCAGTCGGTCCGCGTGATCGTGCTGTTGGTCTGGTTGACCGTGCCCGTCAGCCCCGCGACCGTGCGCATGAGGCTTTCGCGCCAACCGTCGTTGTTGTCGCCGTCGGTGGCGCCCAGGCTGTTGTGGGTCCGCGAGATCCCGTTGTTGAGGCCGATCCCCATCAACATCTCGTCGGTGTTGCGGATGACCAGGTTGCCCGTCGCCGCGTTGACATAGACGTTGTCGGCGCCGCGCCCTTGCGTGGCCACGCCCAGCTGTCCCCGCGCCCCCAGAACCCATGCCGAGCTGCGCTCGAGACCCAGGCCCGTACCGGCGATGATGGCGACCATCGGAAGCTCCCCACGGAAGAACATGCGGGCCTGGAATGCCCGCTCTCAAGGGGTAGTCAGGAAGGGCGCGGCGCGGTTTAGGGCGCGGGTGGAAGTTTTTCAGATTTTTTATAACATATTGAAATAGAATGATAATATTGATCGCACATCGACGTGGGACACCGCTTGCGGCGCTCAGGACGGCTCGCTAGTTTGCCTGGGATGCGACGCGTCGGCGTCGCGCGCGGGGATCGACGATGAGCGAACAAGACACGGCCCGGATCGACCGTCTGCTCGGCTTCCTGGAGGCCGATCCGCGCAACACCACGCTCATGGCCGACGCCGCGCTCGCCGCGCTCGCCGCCGGGCGTCGGGAGCTCACCCAGGACCTGATCGCGCGCCACGCCGCGCTGGCGCCGCTACCGGCGGCCCTGAACAACGCTGCAGGCGTTCTGGCCCTGACGGCGGACGATCTGGAGGCCGCGCGCGCGGCCTTCGCGACGGCCCTGGCCCAGGACCGCGACCAGGCCGCCGTCGGCTTCAACCTGGCCTGGACCCAGGCGCGGCTGGGCGACTGGCAGGGCGTCGTCGACCAGGTCGACGCGGCGATGGCCGCCGAGATCCCCCGCGCCGGCGCGCTGAAGGTGCACGCGCTGCACATGCTGGACCGCGTCGAGGACGCCCTGGCCTATGGTCGCCAGCTGCTCGACCAGCGTCCCGACGACGTGGCGCTGCTGGGCGCCAGCGCGCTGGCCGCGATGGACGTCGAGGACATGGCCCTGGCCGCCCGCTTGGCCGAGCAGGCCGGCGCGCAAAGCCCCGAGGGCCGCGCGACCCTGGGTCTCCTGGCCCTCGAGCGCCAGGACGCCGCCGCCGCCGCGCCGTTCCTCGAACAGGCCCTCGCGGTCGATCCGCAGAATGCCCGCGCGCGCCTGGGCCTGGGCCTGGCGCACATGCTGGAGGACCGTCCGGCCGCGGCCGCGCCGGAGCTGGATCAGGCCGCCGAACGTTTCGGCGACCATCCCGGCAGCTGGATCGCCGCTGGCTGGGCCCACTACGCGCTGGGCGCCCTACCCACGAGCCGGGCGCGCTTCGAGAAGGCCGTCGCGGCCGATGGCGGCTTCTCCGAGGGCCACGGGGGCCTGGCGGTGATCGACGTCGCCGAGGGCCGGATCGAGGACGCGCGCCGCAACACCGACATCGCCCTGCGCCTGGACCGCGCCAGCCTCTCGGGCCAGCTGGCCCGCTCGATGCTGCTGGCGCACGACGGCGCGCCGGAAAAGGGCGAGCGGCTGCGCGAGCGCGTCATCCACGCGCCGATGAGCCCCGGCGGCCCGTCGATCGCCCAGGCCATGACGCGCCTGGCGCGTCGCCGGCGGGGGTGAAGAGAACTCGCGCCTAGACCGCGCCGGCGCCGCGCAGCTCGCCGGTCAGCCGGCTGAGCAGCGCCTTGCCGTTGGCGTCCTGGCGCAGGGTCTCGGTCACCTGGTCGACGACAAGCTGGAAGCGGGCGTCATTGAGCATCTGACGCCCCAGCTGCTCGGCCAGCAGGGTCTGGATGAGGGCGCGTTCCAGCTGCTGGTCGTCGGCGCCGTCGAGCGCGGCCAACACATGCACGGCGTCGAGCGCCGCCGGCTGGCGCGCCGGCTTCTGCGTCGCCGGCTTGCGGCCCGTACGCTCGGCGCGCGTGCGCTCCAGCAGCCTCTGGCGCAGCAGCAGCACCAGCTGATCGACATTGGAGATCGGATCCATCGCCAGTCCCGTCGTCGCCGGCGCAAGCGCGCCGGGTTCCGTTGTCGTTCGGCCTCAAAACCCGGCCGGCGTCAATGCTCGGTGCGCGCGGTCGAGGCCCGCAGCAGCCATTCGACCGACGAGGGGACCGGTTCGGTGTCGCCGCGCAGGGCGCGGATGCTGTCGAGGACCTTCTCCATGTCGCCGCTGAGCGCGGGCCAGGCCTGGTTGAGGGCGATACCCTGGCGAAGCAGCCGCTCGGCCTCGACGAACTCGTCGCGCGCCAGGGCCCCCAGCCCCTCGGCGAAGAGGCGCAGCGGATCGTCGGGCGCGCCGCGGCGCAGCGGCGTCCAGACCGTGTCGGCGGCCTCCGGCTCGCCCGAGCTCAGCAGCAGCAGGCCGTACTGGAAGCGGGCGATCGCATAGTCCGGCGCCAGTTCGAGCGCGCCGGCCATGGCGCGACGCGCCTCGTCGTAACGGCCCTGCCCGGCCAGCAGCGAGCCGCGCAGGAAGCTCAGCTGCGGATCGGCCGGATAGTCCTCCAGCAGGGTCTCGACGGCGGTCAGGCCGGCGACCGCATCGGCCGCGATGGCCTCGATGAGCGGTTCCAGTTGCTCGGGCGGGCAGAGGTTGGGGGACGCGTCCATGGGGGCTCCTAACGGGTCAGGGAGAAGGTTTCGCCCGCCAGGCGGGCGCGAAGGGTTTCGAGGGCGGCGCGATGCAGCTGCGACACGCGCCCCTTGGAGACGCCGAGCAGCAGCGCCAGCTGATCGAAGGCGACCCCGTGCTGGTAGTGCTGGGTCAGGATGGTGCGTTCGCGCGGCGCCAGGGCGGCGACCTCGCGCGCCAGGCGCGTCGTGGTCTCCTTCCAGGCCAAGCTGTCATAGCCGTTGGGCCGTTCGTCGACCTCACCGGGGGCGACGACCATGCCCTTGGCCTCGAGCATGAAGCCGAGGGCCAGGCCGACGGCGAGATCGGTCAGGGCCTTGAGCGCGGCCTCGATGCTGTCGGTGTCGGTCGTCTCGGACGCCAGCGAGCGGGCGCGCTCGGCGCGGATCCGGTGCTGGAAGGCGGCCTGCTCGCGCACCTCGCTCGACTTGGCCAGGCCGTCCAGAACCGCGCCGGTGATCCGCCGCGCGGCGAAGCCGCGGAACGGCACGCCGCGGGCCGGATCGAAGCGGTCGATCGCCTCCAGCAGTCCAGCATAGGCCCATTGCTCCAGATCGCGACGATCGAGGTCGCCGTAGGAGCGTTCGCGATAGCGGCGCGCGGCGATCCGCCGGGCGAACTCGGCATGGCGGGTGAAGAGCCGTTCGCGCGCGGCGCTGTCGCCCGCACGCAGCTGGGTCCACCAGACCGCCTCCTCGTCGGCTCGCGCCGCTTCCGCCGCGCCGGCCTCGTCGGGCGCGATGTCGCCCGCCGCGTTCACCGGAAGCTGCCGACCACCCCGCCCAGCACCAGGCTCCAGCCGTCGATCAGCACGAACAGCAGCACCTTGATGGGAAGGGCGATGCTCGACGGCGGCACCATCATCATGCCGAGCGCGAGCAGCACGCTGGAGACGACGAGATCGATCAGCAGGAACGGCAGCAGCACGACGAAGCCGATCTTGAAGGCCACGCGCAGCTCGTTGAGCATGAAGGCCGTGGTCAGGTGCAGCGTGCCGACCTCGCGCGCCCGGGCCGGGAGCGGCTGGCGAGCGATGTCGTAGACCGCCTTGAGGTCCTGGTCGCGGACCTGGCGCAGCATGAAGTCGCGCAGGGGCGCCGCGCCCTGGTCCATGGCGCGCTCGACCGCCATGCGGCCTTCCAGGAAGGGGGTCAGGGCCTGGGTGTTCACCGCCGACAGGGTCGGGGCCATGGCGAAGGCGGTCAGGAAGAGCGCCAGGCTGACCAGCACCTGGTTGGGCGGCGTCTCGGGCATGCCCAGGCCGTGGCGGATCATCGACAGCACGACCACCAGGCGCACGAAGGGCGTCATGCAAAGCACGACCGCCGGCAGCAGCGCGGCCAGGCTCAGCCCCAGCGCCAGGCGCACGACCTCCGAGGTCTCGGTCTTGGGCGTCGTCTGAACCACATCGGCGCGTGGCGGTGCCGCCAGGGCGAGCGGCTGAGCCGGCGGCGCGATCGCGGCGGGCGTCGCGGGTGCGGCGGGCGGCGCGGGTGCGGGCGTCTCGGCCTCGGCGCGGGGCGCGGGGGCCGTCTGAGGCTGAACCTCCGACACTGTGGCCACGGGCTCCGCGACCACGGCCGTTGGGGCGATCTGCGCCCAGGCCGCGCCAGGCAGCAGCGCGCCGGCCAGGAGGGTCAGGACGATGGCGATCGGGCGTAGGGCGGCCGTCATGCACGCGGCTTCCGGCCGACGCCCGCGCCGGGCGTGACGACGAAGGCGCCGTGCGGGGAGCTGGCGATCAGGACCTGCGCATCGTCGAGGGTCAGCAGCGACACCTCCACCTGGTGGGCCAGGCGGACGGTCTCGACGACCTGGAGACGGCGGGGCTCGCTCGGCTGGGTCCGCAGCCGCGTGAGCGCGCGCAGGTCCAGCATCGCCAGCGTCGGAGGGACACCGTCCCGCCGCGCCTTGACCGCCAGCACGCCGGCGACGCCGAGCAGGAGGCAGAGCACGGTCGCGCCGAACACGCGCCACCAGGCGATCGGCGCGCCGCCGCCCTGGGCCAGCGTCTGGCCCGCGGCCTGGGCGAACGCGGGCGCGGTCGTCAGCAGCCAGACGGCCATGCCGATCAGGGCGCGGGCCGGACTCACGCCGCGGCGCCGACGTCGCTGAGGCGGACGCCGAACTTGTCCTCCACCGCGACGATCTCGCCGCGCGCGATCACCGCGCCGTTGAGGCGCAGCTCGACGGGCTCGCCCAGCGCCGTGTCGAGCTTGAGCACCTCGCCGGCCTTCAGGGCCGAGAGTTCGGCGAGGGTGAGTTCGACCTCGCCCAGGCGGACCTGAAGCGCGACGCGCACCTCGCGCAGGACGGCCTCGCCGAGATTGAGCGCGCCGCCGGGCGCGGCGGACTTGGCGGGAGCGGGGCTACGGGCGGTCATGGGGAACTCGTCTACTCGTCAGGAATGGAGCGTGAGGGCGGCGTGGCCGTCGAGCGCGGTCAACAGGCCGTGAGCGACGAGGCCGCCGCCGGCCAGGCGCAGTTGCGCGGGGCTGTCGGCGAGCTGGTCGAGCACCAGGACGTCGCCGACGGCGAGGGTGGAGAGGTCGGCCAACGTCATCTCGACATCGGCGAGCCGCGCCTCCAGGCGAAGCGGCGTCGAGGCGGTCGCGGCCGCGCGCGACGACAGCGGCGCGGTCGGCGGGCGCGATGGCGACAGGGCGCTGCGTCGCAGACCCAGCGCGGTGGCGAACGGCACGCCCAGCCAGAACCATGGCGCGCCCTGGTCGGCGAGTCCGACGACAAGACCGCCGGGCGCGGCGAAGGGCCCTGCGGCGGGCGCGAGCTCCCCGGCGGCGCTGGCCAGACCGGCTGCGGCGGCGACCCGCGCCAGCAGGTCGTCGATCAGGGTCTTCTCGAAGGCCTCGACGATGCGGCGATCAAGACCCGCGGGCGCCAGGACCTCAAGGTCCGCGTCGAGCGCCCAGCCGTCCAGACGCGCGCTGGCGCGCCGCGAGAGGCTGAGCGTCAGGCCGTTGCGCAGCCCGCGCCAGCCGCCGCCATCCGTCGCGTCGCGTCGCGCCTGCGGATCGCCGACGTCCAGCGCCTGGACCGCGACGGCGGCCACGCGCCGGCGCGCGAACCAGTGCTCCGACCACGCCGCGACCGCCGCCTCGATCGGCGCGCGCACGCTCGCGTGGTCCAACGCGCCCAGCGGCAGCCAGTCGTGTCGCGCCAGGCTCACCCCTGGCCTCGGATGCCGAACAGCTGCTGGATCATGTCATTGGCGACGCTGACGACCTGCGACGAGGCCTGGAAGCCGCGCTGGATCAGGATGAGGTCGCCGAACTCCTGGGAGAGATTGACGTTGGAGGCCTCGATCTGTTTGGCGACGAGCTTGCCGATGCTCTCCTGGCCGCTGGCCAGCAGCCGGGTCTGGCCGGTCTCGCGGCTTTCATAGACCCCGCCGCCCTTGCGGATCAGGTTCTGCGGATCGCGGAAATCGGCCAGCGCCACCGCGCCGAGCTTTTCGACCTTGCCGTTGTTGTAGGTCAGCTGGATCTGGCCGCTCTCGGCGTCCAGGCCCACCGCCGTCAGCGCGCCCACGGCGTTGCCGTTGACGTTGGCCGCGCGGATGGTCGAGGTCGTGCCGTTGGAGAACGAGGTCAGCTTGCTGAAGTCCAGCTCGACGGCGAGCGGGTCGGCGCCGGACGGCGCGCTGGCGACGTTGAGCTTGGCGGTCGAGGGATCGACGACGCTGCCGATGAACCGCAGCATCGAGGTCTTCAAGACGGTGTTGGTCTCGTCGGTGACGGTCACCGTCCAGTCGCCCGGCGCGGTCACCCCGGCCGCGACCAGCTTGACCGTCCAGGTGTGCTTGCCGCCGCGCGTGTCGTAGACGGCGAGGTTCGACACCGTCGCCTCGGACCCGGTCGAGGAGACGTTCTCGGCGAAGGTGATCGACGTGGTGGCGATCGGCTTGCTGGTGCGACGGTCGTCGATGTTGAGCACCGTGGCCTGGCGCTTATCGTCCAGGACGTTGAGGTGATAGTCGGTGCCCTGCAGGGTGATGAAGCCCTTGTCGTCGACCTTGAACTGGCCTGTGCGGGTGAAGACGGTCTTGGTCCCGTCGCTCATCACCAGGAAGCCCGAACCCTGGATCGCCAGGTCGAGGTCGCCCTCGGACTGGCGCAGGTCGCCTTGCCCGAAATCGATCTGCGGATCGGAGAAGCGCACGCCGTTGCCCGAAGTGGTCTCTCGGCTGGGCGAGGAGAAGGTCAGGCCCCCGCCTCCATAGCTGTAGACATCGCTGAAGGTGGCGGTGGAAGCCTTGAAGCCGACCGAGTTGAGGTTGGCGACATTGTTGCTGATGACCTGAAGGCCCTTGGAATAGGCGTTCATGCCGCTCAGGCCGTTGAAGATAGCGCCCAGCATGGTTGGTTCTCCTTCAGCGCACTTGCGCGACGTTGGCGATGGCGAGGTTGGCGATGGTCTGGCCATCGGCCGTCTTGATGGTGATCTCGGGCCGGCCGCTGGTGAACGAGACCGCCTGGACGAGGCCGCTGACCGTGGCCACGCCGTTGTTGACGTCGACCGTGCGGCCCAGGAGGCTGGTGGCCTGGCTGGCCGACTGCGCCGACAGCAGGGTGGTGATCTGGTCGTTGAGCGACTGGCTCTGCTGCAGCTGGGCGAACTGCGCCAGCTGCGAGACGAACTGGAAGTTGTCCACCGGCTTGAGCGGGTCCTGGTAGGTCAACTGCGTCAGGATGATGCTGAGCAGCGACTGGAAATCCAGACCGAAGGCGTTCTGCGCCGAGGTCGACGAACCGACGGGGGTAACGGCCATCTAACCCTGCCTTGCTGGGGACGCCGGGCGACGAGCCGCCCGGCCGTTGACGTGAATCTCGCCCGGCCGCGCGCCGGTCTCGGCGATCGCCGCCTCGACGCCACGCCGCAGCCGTGTCTCGTCGTCCGCCGACATGGTCGAGGCGCCCACGAGCACGTGCAGCTGGCCGTCGGTCTCGGCGACCACCACGCTGGCCGCCGCCCGCGCGGGACGTTGGCGTGTGTTTGTTCCCGCCGGCGCGCTCGGCGCGTCCGGGGCGGTTTCGACCTCGGCCTCGGCCAGCGCCGCTTCGGGCTCGACCGAGGCCAGGCCCTGCACCGGCTCAGCCCCCCGCGCGACGGCGCGGGCTAGCGGCGACGTAGGGCCCGCGACCGACATGGCGCCGCGATCGGCGTCGATCGCACGCGAAACCGCGGCGGCGAGGAAGAGCGCTTCCGGCGCGTGGCTCGGCTCGAATGGACTTGCCGCGGACGGCCCCGCCTCGTCGCTGGACGGGGAGACCGGAGCAGCCGACGCCTCGGCGCTGGACCCCAGCCCCAGGACGCCGAGCTCGGCGAAACCGAAAGCTCGCGCATCGCTCTGACGCGCTTGTTCCAGCGCCTGGACGTCAGCCGACAGCGCCAGATCGGTCGCGGGCGCTTGCGGACCCTCGTCCCGTGCGAAGAGGTCGGCGCGAGCCTGATCGTCCTGGGCGCGATCGAGGGCTCGGCCCGAATCCTGGGCCTGCTCCCGCGCCTGATCCCGGGCGCGCGCCTCGTTCAGTTGGGTCGCGAAGCTTTTCGGTCGAGCCTGATCGAGCCGCTCGGCGGACGCGGCCTTGGCCAGCGCCTTGGCTGGCGGACGGACGGACGCGCGAGGCGCGTTGGCCTGCGATGTCAGGGGCGAGGTGAAGGACGCGCTCATCGCCGGCCGCCCTTGCGCGCGGCGCGGTCGGCGACCTCGGCCAGGGCGCGCTCCTCGCGGGCCCGCGACACTCGCCGCACCGTGGCCTTGGCCAGATCCTCGGCCGCGCCGGCTCTGGCGCTGGCCACGCGCCAGTCGGCCCGAGCGCTTTCCAGCCCGACCTCGGCGTCGGCGCGGCGGACGGAAAGGCCGGTCAGCTCGGTCTCGCCGCCGAGGATCGCCGCCGACCAGAGCGTGCTCATCTCGAACCCGTCGGCGGCCAGGCTGTGGGTCCAGGCGGTCTCGCGTTCGTTCTGACGCGCGCGCTCGGCCGCCTGCAGGGTCTCGACGCGGCGCACCGCTCGCCCGGCCCCATCGACCCGCGTGCGTGCGGCGGTCTCCTGCAGCGCCCGTAGCGCGGCGACCTCACGGACGGCCTTGAGCTCGAAGCCCCGCGCCATCAGCCGTCTCTCAGCGCCGCGGCCAGGGCCGCCCGCGCCTTGGGCCGGCCGACATGCTCGTCGCGGGCCTGCTGCAGGAAGCTGGCCAGGCGCGGCCGCAGCGCGATGGCGCGATCGATCTCCGGACTGCCTCCGCGGACATAGACCCCGCTCTCGATCAGGGTGCGCGAGCTGTCATAGGTGGCGAGGGCGGCGTTAGCCTCGCGCGCCAGCCTGGCCTCGTCGTCCGCGACCAGCCCGGAGGCCAGGCGGCTGATGCTGCGCGGCACGTCGATCGCCGGGAAGTGGCCCTGTTCGGCCAGGCTGCGCGACAGCAGGACGTGGCCGTCGAGCAGCGATTTCATCATCTCCGAGATCGGATCATCGACATCGTCGGTCTCGGCCAGCACGGTCATGATCGCCGTCACCGCCCCGCCGCCCTTCACGGCGCCGCAGCGCTCCACGACGCGCGGGATGGCGGCGAAGACGTTGGGCGTATAGGCGCGCACGGTCGGCGGCTCGCCCGCCGCCAGGCCGATCTCGCGCAAGGCCATGGCCAGGCGCGTCACCGAGTCGATGAACAGCAGCACCTTGCGGCCGTCGGCGCGCCAGGCCTCGGCCAGCGCCAGGGCGTAGTCGCCGGCCCGCGCCCGCATCGCCGCCGACTCGTCGGAGGTCGCCGCCACCAAGGTGGTCTTGGCCCGCGCCTTGGGCGACAGGTCATGGTTCCAGAGCGCCTCGACCTCGCGGCCGCGCTCGCCGACCAGGCAGACCACGCAGCAATCGGCCTGCGCCTGCTGGATGATCTGGGTCAGCAGGGTCGATTTGCCGACGCCACTGGCGGCGAACACGCCCACGCGCTGGCCGTGACCGAGCGTCAGCAGGCTGTCGATGGCGCGCACGCCGGTCTCCAGCACGGCCTTGGGCGTCATGCGGTCGAGCGGCGGCACGGGATCGCCGGCCAGGCGGCCCTGGCGCGTCGAGACGATCGGCGGGCCGCCGTCGATCGGGCGTCCCAGCGCGTCGATCGCCCGGCCCATGAAAGCGTCGCCGACCGCGACCTCGTCAGCCTCGCTCAGCGCGGTGACCCGCGCGTCGGGGAAGGTCGCGCCGCGCGCTTCCAGCGGCGCCAGCACGACCGCGTCGCGCTCGACGCCGATCACCTGGGCCAGGATGGCGCGTGGCTCCCCGCCCCTGGCGCGCGCCTCGATCCGGCAGAGCGCGCCGAGCGCCGTCGCCGGGCCGTCGGCCTCGATGTGGGTCGAGAAGATCCGGCGCACGCGGCCCCGGCGCGCGATCAGCGGCTCTTGGCGCAGGCGCTCGGCGAAAGGATGGGTCATGGCGCGGCCTCCGCGTTCGGCGGCGGCGCGGTCAGGTCCGTGAGCAGCCCGCGCAGCACGCCCCATTGCTGGTCGAGGCCGACGTCGAGTTCGCCCAGGCGCAGCTTGAGGCGGCAACCGCCGGCGGCCAGGTCCTGCGGGGCGTCGATCCGCAGGCCCGCAAGGCCCGCCTCGGCCGCCAGCCGCTCAAGCGCTTCGGGATCGGGGAAGTCCTTCGGCGAGACCTCGACGCGCAGCACCGCGCTGGCGTCCAGCCCGGCCATCTGGCGGCGGATGATCGCCGCGATCAGCGGCCGGCGCTCGTCCAGATCGTCGATCAGGCGTTCGAGCGCGGTCTCGGCCAGCAGCGCGGCCAGGCGCTCCAGGCCCTGCAGGTCCGCGTCCAGCTTGCCGCGCGCCTCGGTGACGCTCATCTCCAGGCGCGACATCCGCTCGTCGGCGCGATCGTCCGCGGCGTCGAGCCCCGCCTGGCGGCCGCGCGCCTCGGCGTCGGCGACGGCGCGGATCATGGCCTCGGCGTGTTCGGCCTGGTCGGCGCGCGCCTCGGCGAGCGCGGCTTCCAGCGCGGCGACCTTCTCGGCGTACGCGACCAGTTCGAGGTCGCGCGGATCGGGCTCGGCGGCATAGGGAGTCGGCGCGGCCAGGTCCAGGGCGCGCACGCGGCTCGCCGCCGATGAGGAGCGGATCAGCTGGCTCATCGGCGTCCGCGCCCCAGCACGGAACGGAGCTGGTCCATCGGACCGGGCTTACGGACGACCGGCGCGGGGGCCGGCGGCGGGGCGGGAACGCGCCCGCCGGCCGCGAAGGCGGCGCGAGACAGCGCGGCGCTGGCCGCCGGGGTCATGGCCGGCCGCGGCGGGCGCAGCGAAAGCTCGCCATCCTCGTCGGCCGAGGCCGCGTCCAACCGTTCGCGCAGCCAGCCCGCCAGGCTCGGACTCCACACCTCATCGGGCGCGGTGTCACGCGCGGGGACGGCGCGGGCTTCGCCGCGCAGGTCGGCAAGCATGGCGCGCACGCGCGCCTGCTGGGCCGGTTCCAGCCCCGCCAGGATCGCCTCGACGTCGGCGGCGCCGAGGCCGGCCAGGTCGGCGACCATGCGGCGGAGGGCCAGGTCAGGCGCCTTGGACATGGTCGCCCTCCCGGTCGAGCAGGGTGCGCAGGCGCGCGGCGAAGGCTTCGTGTTCGGACGGCGCCAGGCCGCCCCGCGCCGGCCGCGGACCGCCGCGACGGTGCAGCCACAGGGCCACGAGCAGGAGGCCGACGAGAACGACGATCAGCACCGGCGAAATCCACCGCGCGCTCGATACCGCCTCGGCCAGCCCATCGGCGGGCCGTGGTTCGGGCGCAACGACCGGGGCGGCGGGCGTAGGCGTCCCGCCGACCGCGAAGGACTGCTGGACGACCAGGGTGTCGCCCGCGGCCAGGTCCAGGCCGACGGCCTCGCCGGCTCGGCGGCGGACAGCCTCGAGCCCCTGCGGTCCGAGCGGTGCGCCGATCTCCAGCGTGATGGCGATCGGGAAGGCGCGCGCCTGCGGCGACAAGGCGCTCAGCGCCGCTTCGCCGGTGTCGGATCCGCCCGCCTCGCCCGGGACCGGCGGGGCCATCGCCGGCTCGGCGGCCACGCGCACGACCAGCTGGTCCTCGGCGACGAGGCCATGCAGCGCCTGGCGGATGCGCGCGACGTAGAAGTCCTCGATGGCCTGGCGCTGTTGCACGTTGGCTGGCGGGACCAGGCCCGCCGCGCCCGTCTCGACGCTGACCACGTCGCCCTTCTCGTCCAGCACGACGACATCGGCCACCGACAGATCGGGCACGGCTGCGGCGACGAGGCGCTGGACCCCGGCGATCGCGCCCGGGGCGAAGGTATGGCCGGCGCGCGGGATCAGCGTGACCGAGCCCTTGGACGGGCGGCGGTCCTCGCGGAACACGGTCGGCTCGGCCAGCGACAGGTGGACCCGCGCGGACTCCACGCCGTCCAGCGCCATGATCGTGCGCGCCAGCTCGCCCTGCAGGGCGCGCCGATAGTTGATCTTCTGGGCGAAGTCGGTGAGGCCCATGTCGGACTTGTTGAAGATCTCGAAGCCGACCGTACCCTTGAGCGGCAAGTCCTCGCTCATCACCGCCAGGCGCGTGGCGTCGGCGACCTTGGCCGGGACCAGGATCGTCGCCCCGCCGTCGCGCAGCTCGTAGGGCACCTTGCGCTTGTCGAGGTCGGCGACGATCGTCGCCGCGTCCATGGTGCGCAGGTCCTTGAAGAGCACCGCATAGGCGCTCTGGCGGCTCCACAGGAAGAAGCCGCCGCCGACGATCACCGCCGCCAGCAGCACCGTCGCCAGGACGACGCCGAGCTTGCGGCCGGCCGAGAGGGATTGGAAACGTTCGAGCGTGGACATGCGGGCGGACCTAGAGCTGCATCCGCATCAGTTCCTGGTAGCCCTCGACGAAGCGGGCCCGGACCTGACTCATCAGTTCGACTGCCAGGCGCGCCTGCTCCAGGGCGTAGGTGACCTGGTGCAGCGGTATGCTGTCGTCGACGGCGAAGGCGCGGACCATCTCGTCGGCGGCCGCGATCTTGTGATCGGCGGTCGAGATGCCGTCGAGCAGGATGCGCGAGAAGCCCGGCGCGGCCTTGGCGGGAACCGCGGTGAGCGCTGTTGCGGCGGCGGGGTCGACCGCGCCGACGGGGACGATGGCGGCGATGCTCATGAGCGCTTACCCAGTTCCATGGCCTTGGCGTACATCTGCCGCGCCGCGTTCATGGCCACGATGTTGGCCTCGTAGGCCCGCGCCGTGCGGGCCATCAGCGCCATCTCGCTGACCGTATCGACGCTGGGATAGGTCACGAAGCCGCTGGCGTCGGCGTCCGGATGGCCCGGTTCGTAGACGCGACGGCCGCCCGCCTCGCCGGTCGGCTCGACCCCGTAGACGGCCACCCCGTCGACACTGGGCCCGCCGGCGGTCCCGGTGAGCGCCTCGGCGAAGCGCGGTCCCGAGACCAGGCGCTGGGCGCGATAGAGCTGGCCCGAGGCGGTCCGGGTCGTGGCGACATTGGCCAGGTTCTCGGCGATGATCTCCAGGCGCCGCCACTCGACGTCGAGGCCGGTGCGGCTGATGTCCATGGCGCGCATCAGCGGCCTCCCGTCATGGCCAGGCTTTGCAGTTGCAGCTGGCGACTGAGCACGTCGACCAGCGCGGCGTAGCGGCTGGCCGTCTGGGCCGAGGTCGCCAGCTCCAGGTCCAGCCGCAGGCCGTCGGCCGCGCCGGCGAAGGCCGGGTCGGGCTCGATCCGCGCTTCGACGCCGGCGACGTCGCCGGTCGTGGCCGCGCGCGCCAGCGCTGTCTCGAAGGTGACGCGCAGCGGCCGAAAACCCGGCGTGCTGGCGTTGGCGATATTGTGCGCCGTCACCTGCTGGCGGGTGTTCAAGCCGTCCAGCGCCTTGATGACCAGGGTTGCGGAAAGGGCGTCCACGGGCGGTCCTTATTGGATGACGATGTCGGCGTGCAGGGCGCCGGCGGCCTTCATGGCCTGGAGGATGGCGATCATGCCGCGGGTGTCGACGTGGACACGGGCCAGGCCCTCGACCAGGTCGGCGACGGTAGAGCTGGGGAAGCGCGCCACCGCGTCCTGGCGCGGCTGGCGCACGTCCAGGCGCGTGTTGGCGACGAGCAGGCTGGCGGCGTTCGGGGCGTAGCCGCCGTAGAGCACGGGCTGGGAGGCCTGGTTGTCGACGCTGACCGAGACGCGGATATCGCCTTGCGAGATGACGACGGGGGAGATGCGCACGTCGCCGCCCGCGACGATCGTGCCCGTCCGCTCGTTGACGACGACGCGGCCGGCTTCGTCGGGGCTGACGGTCAGGGTCTCGATGCGCGCCATCGTGCGGTAGAGGTCGCGCTGGCCGGTCAGCGCGATGGTCACGGCGCTGGCGTCGCGCACGCGCGCCACGCTCACGCCCATCGACTGGTTGATCGCGTCGGCCAGGCGCTCGGCGGTCGTCGCGTCGGGCTGGTCGAGCACGAAGGTCAGGTCGCCGGCCCCGACCGGACGCTCGGGCGTGGTCTCCACCGTCGCGCCGCCGGAGATCACGCCCGAGGTCGGGTGGTTCTTCTGCTCGACATTGAGCGCGGCGTCGTAGCGATAGCCGCCGACGATCAGCGGGCCCTGCGCCAGGGCGTAGGGGTGCTGGTCGGGGCCCAGCAGCGGGGTCATCAGGAGCGCACCGCCGACGAGGCTGCGCGCGTCGCCGATCGAGGAGACGGTGACGTCGAGCCGGTCGCCGGGATTGGCCGAGGCCGGCAGGGCGGCCATCACCATCACGGCGGCGACGTTGCGGCTGCGCACCTGCTCGACCGAGACGTTGGCGCCGAAGCGGCTGAGGACGTTCTTGAGCGCCTGGCGCGTGACCTCGCTGCGCGGCGAGTCGCCCGAGCCGGCCAGGCCCGTGACGACGCCGTAGCCGATCAGGGCGCTGTCGCGCCCGCCCTGGAAGCGGCCCAGGTCCTTGACGCGGACGCTCTCGGCCTGGGCGGCGCCGGCGCAGACCAGGGTCAGGAGCACGGCGAGCGGCGCGAGACGGCGGCGCATCAGAAGAGCCCCAGCTTGCCGACCAGGCGCGGGATCAGGCCCGGCCGGGAGGCGCGATTGAGGAAGCCGGCGCCGTTGTAATCGATCTGCGCCTCGGCGATGCGCGTCGACAGCACGGTGTTGACGCCGCTGATGTCGGCCGGGCGCACGCGGCCGCGGACATGAATGCGCGTGCGCTCGCCATTGACCTCGAGATCCTGCGCGCCCTCGACGCGCAGGTCGCCATTGGCCAGCACGTCGATCACGGAGACACTGATCTGGGCCACGAGGCTGTCGGCGCGGCCGCTCTGGCCGTCCCCATCGAAATTGCTCGACAGGCCCAGCGATCCGCCCTGCGGCCGCGAGCGCTGCGTCGAGGCCTCGGCTTCGAGCGCCGTCTTGCGGCGCGCGGCCTTGCGCGTGCTGTTGGACGCCGAGGCGCTCTCGTAGATCACCACAGTCAGGCTGTCGCCGACCGCGCGCGCATTGCGGTCCGAGGCCATGGCCGCCCAGCCGCCCTGCTGCAGGGTCTGGGCCCGGGCGGCGCTCGCCTCGCCGGCGATCAGAACGACCAGGCTCAGGGCGATCAGGCCACGGATCATGGCGCCACCGACGCAGCGCTGGTCATGAAGACCGCGCCGTCCTCGCCGCGCACCCAGACGGGCCGGCCTTGCGCGGCCGCGCGCTCGGCCACGACCTTGCGCTCGATCGCCACCGGGCCGACGGCGGCCCTCAGGCTCAGGCTCTGTCCCTTGCGCACCGCCGCGACCATCCGGGACGGCGGGGCGCGCACGACCTCGCCCGCGACCAGGTCCCGGCGCGCCCGGGCCAGGCCCGTGGCAGGGTCGTAGACGAAGGCCGCGCGCGGCGCCGTGCAGGACGCGGGCCGCAGGTCCGCGGCGAGCGGCGCATCGCCCGCCGCCAGGGGCTGGGCGAGTTCGACACAGGCGGTGGGCTGGGCGCTCGCCAGCCAAGCCGCGACGAGAAGGACGCCCCCGGCCATGGCTAGCGCCGCAGCCCGTTGGCGATCGCCATCAGCTGGTCGCCGGCCTGCAACACCTGGGCGTTGGCGGCGTAGACCCGCTGCATCAGCATCAGTGTGACCATCTCGTCCGACATCGCCACGTTGGAGCCTTCGAGCGCGCCCTGGACCAGGCGCCCCGCCCCCTCCTCGCCCGTGGTCATCGCGATGACGTCGCCGTCGGCGGCCGGGCGGTAGAGGCCGCCGCCGATCGCGGTCAGGCTCGACAGGTCCTTGGCCTGGGCCAGTTCGATGCGACCGATCTCGACCGGCGCGGCGGTTTCGTCGGCCGCGGCGGTGACGACGCCCTCGGCGTTGATCTTGATGACCCGCGCCTCGACCGGCGCGGTGATCATCGCGCGCAGCGGCAGGCCTTCCGCGCCCGTCAGCTGGCCGTCGGCGTTGACGCCGAGCGTCCCGCCGCGCCAGAGCAGCAGCTCGCCGTCGGGACCCGCCAGCTCGATGAAACCAGGACCGTCGATCGCGACGTCCATCGGCTTGCCGGTGGTCTTCAGCTCGCCCTGCGCGAACTCGTGGTGGGTCAGGTCGACGGCGACGCCGCCGTCGATGGCGCCCGCCGCGACCTGGCCCGGCGCCCCGACGATCTCTGAGAAGCGCGCCGTGGCCCGCTTGAAGCCGGGCGTGTTGAGGTTGGCGATGTTGTTGGCGACCAGGTCGAGCGCGCGGGCTTGGGCGCGCAGGCCGGTGGCTCCGATATAGAAGGCGCCGTTCATCAGGATTGTCCGAAAGTGGTCAGAACCCGACCCATCAGGTCGTCGTAGAGCGTCATCAGCCGCTGGCCGCTTTCGGCGCGCCGCAGCGCCGCCATCATCGCGACCATCTCGTCGGCCGTGGAAACGTTGGAGGCCTCGTAGGCGCCCTGGCGCAGCGCCGGCGCCTCGACAGACGCCGCATCGCCCTCGGCAGCGGCGGCGGCGAAGGCCCCGCCCTCGGCGCGCTCGGCGTCCGCCGGCAACATGGCCAGCGCCACGCGGCCGATCGGCTGGCCAGCCTCCAGCACCGCGCCGTCGGCGCCCACGGTCATCGTCTCGCCACTGAGCACCAGATCACCGCCGCCCTCGGCCTGCAGCACCAGTCCCGTGGCGGTCACCAGGCGACCGTCGCTGGCCCGCGAGAACTGCCCTTGCCGCGTGTAGAGCACCTGCTGCGCGCCGTTGCGGACGACGAAGAAGCCCTCACCCAGCACAGCCAGATCGAACGGATTTCCAGTTTCCACGATCTTTCCGGAAGAAAAATCCGCGGACAATTCGACTCTTGGCGCGTTTGCATCAAGAGTTTGTCCAGTAAAAACTTGATGGAAAGTGACTCGACGCTTATACCCCGGCGTCGTCATATTCGCGATGTTCTGCGCAGACGCATCGATCGTACGCGACGCGTTGGTCAGAATGATTGACGCAACTTGAGGTAAACTGCCCATTTCTCTGAGATAGCAGGTTTAGCATCCGACGCAAGATGCAACCTACGACTGATTTCAACATAATGGAGAAAGGCGACAAATTCCCGCATATGGCGATCACTCCACCGCTACGACGGCGAACGAGGCCAGGTCGACCGTGGACGGAACTTCGTTCACCGAGAGGATCGAAAGCCGCGGCAGACTGCGCCGTGTGAAGGTCCGCAGATAGCGCCGCAGCTCCGGACCACAGAGCAGCACCGGCGACAGACCCTGCTGGCGCATCTGGTCGACCAGCGGCATCAGCTTGCGCAGCAGCGCCTCGGCCAGGCGCGGCTCGATGACGAAGGCGCCGCGGCCGTCGCTACGGCGGATGTTCTCCGAAAGCTGGGCCTCGACGCGCGGATTGAGGCTGAGCACCGACAGCTGCCCCTGCGGGCCGCGCAGCGCGTGGCAGATGCCGTGGCTGAGCTTCTGGCGGACCAGCTCGGTCAGTTCGGCATGGTCCTTGGTCTGGCGACCGACATCGACCAGCGCCTCGGCGATCAGGTCGATGTTGCGGATCGACACCTCCTCGGAGAGGAGGTTCTGCAGGACGCGCTGGACGTCCGACACGGTCATCGCCGCCGGGATCAGCTCCTCCAGCAGACCCGGCTGACGGGCGCGCACGCCCTCCAGCATGTTGACGACGTCGAAGCGCGAGAGCAGCAGCGGCGCCTCGCCGCGCAGGACCTCGCCCAGGTGCGTCATCAGGACGGTGATGGGGTCGACGAGCGTGTAGCCCTGCTCGATCGCACGCTCGCGCGCCTCGGCGTCGATCCAGGTCGCGGGCAGGCCGAAGGCCGGGTCGCGCCCCTCCGGACCGATCGAGGGCGCGTCGGGCGTGTTGCGGATGGCCAGCGTCAGGTCGGGGAAGATCTGGCCCTGGGCGTGACGCGCCCCGAACAGGCAGATCTCGTAGTCGTTGGGCCCCAGCTGAGCGCCGTCCTGGAAGACGACGGCAGGAAAGGCGTAGCCGCTGGTCCGCTCCTGCTGGGCGCGTAGCGCGGCGATCCGCTCGCTGAGGAGCGGCTTGAGCGACTGCCAGGGCGCGCTCACCGCCGCGCCGAGGAACACCTCGATGATCGGCGGGGCCTTGGCCTCGGCCGCCTCGCCGGCGCCGGCGTCGGGCTGCTCAAGCGGCGCCCCCATCAGCGCGTCCTCGCCCTCGCGCCGGCGGCGCGCCAGCCAGATGCCGAGGAACATCACGATCAGGATCAGGATCGGCCACTTGGGCATGCCGGGCATCAGCATCAGCAGCACCAGCGCGCCCATGACGATCAACGGGATCTTGGCGACCGAGCCCAGCTGGGCCAGCACCTCGGCGCCCAGCTGGCGGTCGGCCGCCGAACGCGTGACGATGATGCCGGTGGCCACCGAGATGATCAGGGCCGGCACCTGGCTGACGATGCCGTCGCCGATCGTCAGGAGGCTGAAGGTTTGCAGCGCCTCCAGCCAGTTCATGCCCATCTGGGCCACGCCGATGATCCAGCCGGCGATGATGTTGATCAGCAGGATGACGACGCCGGCGATGGCGTCGCCCTTCACGAACTTGCTGGCCCCGTCCATCGCGCCATAGAAGGCCGCTTCCTTCTCGAGATCCTTGCGTCGACGCTTGGCCTCGTTCTGGTCGATCAGGCCCATGTTGAGATCGGCGTCGATGCTCATCTGCTGACCCGGGACCGCGTCGAGGACGAAGCGGGCCGCGACCTCCGAGACGCGCTGGGCGCCGGCGGTGACGACGACGTACTGCACCACCACCAGGATGAAGAACACCACCAGGCCCAGGACGAAGCTGCCCTGGACTGCGAAGGCGCCGATCGCGCCGATCACCTCGCCGGCGTGCGCCTGGCCCAGGATCAGGCGCGTGGCCGCCACGTTCAGCGCCAGGCGGTAGAGCGTCGCCACCAGCAGCAGCGACGGGAAGGTCGAGAAATTGACCGGCCGCTCGACATAGAAGGTCAGCAGCAGGATCGTCAGGCCGAGCGCGAAATTGATGATGATGAAAAGATCCAGCGCCGCCGGCGGCACCGGCGCGAACAGGATCAGCAGAATGCCAACGACGCCGATCACCAGCGCCATGTCACGGTTGCGGCCCAGGAAACTAAACATGCTGGCGTTCCGGCTGGGGGTCTGACGAGGGTTCCGGCGGGGCGGCCGCCTGGGATTCGGCGCGGCCGCGCACCGTGCGGTAGAGCTGGGCCACGACCTGGTAGGCCGCCTCCGGGACGGGCGCGTTGAGCTCGCAGCGATAGAGCAGCCGCGCCAGCGGCGGGTTCTGGACGATCACCACGCCGTAGAGGAAGGCCATGCGGCGAAGGCGCAGGGCGAAGCGGTTCGCACCGCGCGAGACGACGATGGGCGCCTCCATCTTCGCCGGATCGTAGCGCAGGGCCACCGCGTAGTGGGTGGGGTTGGTGACCAGCATGTCCGCCCCGCGGATGTTGCGCAGGCTGGCGCTGGCCTTGACGAACTCGGCGTGCAGCGACTTGCGCTTCTGCTTGAGGCGCGGCTCGCCCTCGCGGTCGCGCGACTCGCGCTTCACGTCGCGCCGGCTCATGCGCATCTTCTTGAGGTAGTCGCGCCGAGCCACCAGCTGGTCCAGGGCCGCGAAGATGACGGCCGCGCCCAGGAAGGCCGCCAGCAGGCCGCCGCCCGCGCGCTCCATGGCCCGGGCCAGTTGCGGCGCGCCCGAAAGGCCCAGCTCGGCGAGCGCGATCGCGGCCTTGATGGCCAGCCACGTCAAGACGCCGTAGACGAGGAACTTGGCCAGCGTCTTGGCGGTCTCCAGCAGCAGGCGCAGCGAGAAGACCCGCTTCAGGCCGCTGGCCGGATTGAGGCGCGAGAAGTCCAGCCGCAGGGGCTCGGTCGTGAACACCACGCCCGTCTGGACGACCTCGAGCACCAGCACGGCGATGAACACCGCCGCGACCAGGAAGGCCACCGGACGCACGACCAGACCGAACACCGCGCCCATCGCCCCCAGCACCGGGCGCGGCCCGTCGGCCAGGTTCGGGGCCAGGACGAGACTGTCGCGGAAGGCCTGGGTCAGGGCCGCGCCGAGCACGGGCCCCTGCATGGCGAAGTAGAGCACGAAGGCCGCGGTCGCCGACATGAAGGCCAAGTCGGTCCCTCGTGCGATCTGGCCCTGCTTGCGCGCCTTCTCCAGGCGGAAGGGCGTGGGCAGCTCGCTCTTGTCCTGTTCGGATCCCTGCTCGCTCACAGCAGCCCCGGCATGGCTTCGAGGGTGGTCCGCGCCAGGCGCGCCAGCAGGGCGCCGGACGCGCCGAAGGCCAGCGGCAGGGCCAGCAAGGTCAGCACCGGCTTGATCTGGAAACCGAAGACCAGGACGTTCATCTGCGGCATGGTCCGCGACATCCAGGCGATGGCCAGGTCGGCGATGAACAGCACCAGGATCGTCCCGCCCGCCACGCCGAACGCGCCGAGCATGACGCCCGACACCAGCGCCAGCAGCGGCTGGAGGCTGGCGATCGCGAAGGTCGCGCCCAACGGCGCCTGGTCGAGCGAAGCCGCCAGGATCCGCAGGAGCTCGAGGTGTCCGCCCAGAGCGAAGAACACCAGGCCCGCGCCATAGGCCAGCAGCGTGCCGACCAGCGGCGTCTGGGCGTGGCTGGTCGGGTCGAGCAGCAGCGCCAGCCCGAAGCCGGCCTGGATGTCGATCGTGCGGCCCGCCACCTGCAAGGCTCCGAACATCAGCTGCAGCGCCAGGACGAAGGTCGCGCCGATGAACATCTCCCGCGCCAGCGCCGGGACCACCGTCGCGGCGGTGACGTCGGGCAGGATCTGGTCCGGCCGGCTCGAGAGCAGCACGGCCGCCAAGGCGACGCCGAACAGGGCCCGGAAGGTCGCCGGCGTCCGCGTCAGGGTGAAGGGCGGCGCCAGCGCGAAGGCCGGCGAGACGCGCAGGCTCAGCAGGAACACCGAGGCGACCCAATGGGACATCGATGTCAGGGAAGGGTCGTTCATCCCAGGCTCGGGATCAGTTGGAAGCACTGGACGGCGAACTGGGTCAGCCGATGCAGCATCCACGGGCCCAGCGCGATGAGCAGCAGGGCCACGACGAGCAGTTTCGGAACGTAGCTGAGGGTGGCTTCCTGCAGTTGCGTGGCGACCTGGAAGACACTGATCAGAAGGCCGACGAACAGCGCGGCGGCCAGAACGGGGCCAGCCACGACAAGGCTGTTCCAAAGGAGCTGGTTCATCAGCCCCAACGCGTCATCAGCCTGCAACGCCCTACCCCTAACGCTACTTGGCGATATGCGTGGCACAGCTGAAATTCGCGCACAAGCTTAGTGATTGTTAAAAACAACCAAGCCGACGATTTTCTGACGCGGGCGAAACGTTACACAAGGATAGATTGCGTCGAATCCATTCGCAATCGAGACGTATAAAGCGTTCGGCGACGCGCGCCTCCTGCGGGCCCAGGCGCCACCCTGCGCAAGGTTTACCGGGCAAGGATCGAGAGTTTCTGGAGACCGCGCCGGGGCCGCGACTATGTTTTGGCAGTAGACATGTCATCTCCGCCATCATGTCGCCTCACCGCCCCGCCCATGGCGCAGGGCCGCGCAGACGCATGCCTCGATACTGGAGGAAACGTCTGAATGCGCACGGAAATCGCGTCGCTTAACAGCGATCTGACGATTTGATTTTCAGGGAGGGAATGGTGGACGCGACAGGGATTGAACCTGTGACCCCTACGATGTCAACGTAGTGCTCTCCCGCTGAGCTACGCGTCCGCCGAAGCGAACCGGAAGCGCTTCGAGAAGCGTCCCGGCCGGGAAGGTGTGGGGGTATAGCGGCGGCTTGGCCGGTGCGCAAGCCGCCAAAAACAGTTTTTTAGGCGGCCATCATCTTTTCCACCTCGGCGACCAGATCGCGCAGGTGGACGGGCTTGGACAGCACCTTGGCGCCGGCCGGAGCGCGGTCCTGGGCCGAGAGGGCGACGGCGGCGAAGCCGGTGATGAACATGATGCGCAGGGACGGATCGCGGGCGGCGGCCTGGCGGGCCACCTCGATGCCGTCCATGCCCGGCATGACGATGTCGGTCAGCAGCAGGTCCCAGGGATGTTCCAGGTGCTGGACGGCCTCTTCGCCGTCGGCGCAGGCCTGGACTTCGAAGCCGGCGCGTTCCAGCGCCCGGGCCAGGAAGCCGCGGAGGGAATCATCGTCTTCGGCGAGAAGGATGCGGGCCATGAGGTCACGTTCCAGGGAAAATTCGTCGATCAGAGAGGTACTTTACCCTGATGTCCGTAAATCGGGGATGAACCTAAACGTCGCGGCCTGTGGACGAACCGACTTCAGGCTGTTTGTCGTTTGACCCGGCGCGGCCGGCCTTCGATGATGCGAAGCATGAGCGCCTGGCGGCCCCTATCGACCGATGATGCGGACCCCGCGTCGCCCAAGCCTTTCGAAGGGGAGACCTTCGGCGGTCCGGCGTTCGAGGTGACGCGCGCCGCGCCGGCCGGGGCCGCGTCGCCCACGGCCCTGGTGTTCGCCTCGCCCCATTCGGGCGACCTCTATCCCGAAGACATGATGGCCGCCGCCCGCCTGCCGGTGGAGACGCTGCGCGCGTCGGAAGACGCCTTCGTCGACCGGATCATCGCCGGCGCCCCCGCCCTGGGCGCGACCACGGTCCGGGCGCGCTTCGCCCGCGCCTATGTCGATCTCAACCGCGAGCCCTGGGAGATGGACGCCTCGATGTTCGACGGCGACCTGCCCGACTACGCCCACGGCCGCTCGGCCCGGGTGGCGGCGGGACTGGGCACCATCCCCCGGATCGCCGGTGAGGGCCGGCCGATCTACGCCCGCAAGCTGACCTTCGCCGAGGCCAGCGCCCGCGTCGAATTGACTCACCGCCCCTATCACGACGCCCTGGACCGCCAGCTGGCGGCGGCGCGCGCGGCGCACGGGGCGGCGATCCTGATCGACTGGCACTCGATGCCGGCCGCCGCCGCGCGCGGCCAGCGGGCCAAGAACGGCGGCCCGTGCGACATCGTGCTGGGCGACCGCTTCGGCGCGGCCTGCTCGCCCAAGCTGACCGGCCTAGTCGAACGCGAGCTGGAGGCCCTGGGCTACCGCGTCGTCCGCAACGCCCCCTATGCCGGCGGCTACACCACCGAGCACTACGGCCGCCCGGCCAAGCGCACCCACGCCCTGCAGATTGAGATCAACCGCGCACTCTATATGAACGAGACGACGCGCGAGCCGACGGACGGCCTGGCGCGGCTGACCGCCGACGCGGCGGCGCTGACCAAGGCGCTGGCGGCCCTGGACGTGGCCGAACTGAAGTAGCGCGCCCGCTGCAACCTTGACGAAGCCCCAAGGCCGAATAACGGTCGGGTCTTTTGCGAGACGTCCCTGGGGAGGGATGTCCCATCGACCCAAGGGGGGAGCGACTATGTGGCGGGTAAAATCGCTGGATGCGATTCTGGCGACGGCTGAGAAGAAGTCGCTTCATCGGTCCCTGGGGCCGATCCAGCTGACGCTGCTGGGCGTCGGCGCGATCATCGGCACCGGGATTTTCGTCCTGACGGCCGCGGCGGCCCAGAAGGCCGGGCCGGGGATGCTGTGGAGCTTCGTGATCGCCGGCGCCGTCTGCGCCGTGGCCGCGCTCTGCTATTCCGAGCTGGCCTCGATGGTCCCGGTCTCGGGCTCGGCCTACACCTATTCCTATGCGGTGATGGGCGAGCTGCTGGCCTGGATGGTCGGCTGGGCGCTGATCCTGGAATATGCGGTCGCCGCCAGCGCGGTCTCCGTCGGCTGGTCGGGATACTTCCTGGGCCTGCTGGAGAACATGTTCGGCTTCCATTGGCCTGATCTGCTCAGGCACGGACCGACCTGGGCCATGCATGGCGTCCTGCCGATTCCCGACTTCAGCGCCGGCGTCGTCAACGTCCCGGCCATCGTCGTGGCCCTGGCCGTGACCGGCCTGCTGGTGATCGGCACGACCGAGAGCGCCATGGTCAATGCCTGCCTGGTCGCCATCAAGGTGACGGCCCTGACCGTGTTCATCGTGCTGACCCTGCCCGTGCTGAAGGGCCAGAACTTCGCCCCGTTCGCGCCGACCGGCTGGTTCGGGGCGCAAGGCACCAGCGGCATGGGCATCGTCGGCGCCGCGGCCTCGATCTTCTTTGCTTACGTGGGCTTCGACGCCGTCTCGACGGCGGCCGAGGAGACCAAGAACCCGCAGCGCAACGTGCCGATCGGCCTGATCGGCAGCCTGGCGCTCTGCACCGTCTTCTATCTGCTGGTGGCCTCGGGCGCGATCGGCGCCATGGGCGCCCAGCCGGTCCTGGCCCTGGACGGTTCGGTGCCCGAGCCCGGCTCGCCCGCCTTCCAGGCCGCCTGCAACCTGGCCGCCAACAAGGAGGCCCTGGTCTGCTCGAACGAGGCCCTGGCCCACGTGCTGCGCCAGATCGACTTCCCGCTGATCGGAAACCTGCTGGGTCTGGCGGCGAATCTGGCCCTACCCTCGGTCATCCTGATGATGATCTACGGCCAGACGCGGATCTTCTTCGTCATGGCCCGCGACGGCCTGCTGCCGGAAAGCCTGGCCGCCATCCACCCGAAGTTCAAGACGCCGCATGTGGTGACCATCATCACCGGCCTGTTCGTGGCCGTGGCCGCCGCCTTCTTCCCGGTCGGCCAGCTGGTCGACATCTCCAACTCCGGCACGCTGTTCGCCTTCTTCATGGTGGCGATCGCGGTGATGGTGCTGCGCAAGAAGGATCCGACCCGCCACCGCCCGTTCCGCACCCCGCTGGTGTGGGTCATCGCGCCGATCGCGGTGCTGGGCTGCGTGGTGCTGTTCTTCAACCTGCCGAGCGCGGCCAAGCTGCTGTTCCCGATCTGGTCGGGAATCGGCCTGGTGATCTATTTCGCCTACGGCTTCCGCAAGAGCCACGTCGGGCGCGGCCTGGTCGAGGTGGCGGAGCTGGACCCGAACGCGCCGGCCGGTCCCGTGCCGCCGATGCCGGGCGCGCCGGCCCCGGGCTCGAAGGAAGAACGGTCCTGATCCTCGGCCGACAGGCTTGAGATCAGAGAGGGCGGGCGCTTCGGCTCCCGCCCTTTTCGTTCGTGGACGGCTGAAACACCACGCCGCCCCGCGCGTTTGGAAGGGCGACAGCGTCCCTCCCCGGCCACAGGCCAAAAAAAAGCCCGGCGAAACCGCCGGGCCAGTTCATTAGGGAGGAAACGCCCAGGAAGGGCAGAAGCGGCAGCGCCGCCTCACAGGAATGTTTATAGGGTGCGGCGCAAAAACAGGCAAGCAAAAAAGTCGGCGTTAATGTCGATTTTTTGATAGGGGTATAGCGCAACCCGTTGTGCAGCAAGGATCACGGAACGGCGCTATTCAAAAGTGCCTTAATTTTATGCATGCTGCGCTGCACAATTTGTTGCGTTTGAAACGGTCTCCGATGAGAACATCGCGCAAACCCAAGCGTCATAAGGCTTTGTTGATGACACCGGTTACCTTCGACAAGTCTTTCCAACTGTCGGGGGTGGATAAATCGGCCGCAGTCGCGTAAAAGCCGCGCGCCTGACGCCTACAGCGTCATCTCCTATTCCTCCCGAAAGTCCGTCCGCTCCCATGTCCATGCGAAATATCGCCATCATCGCGCACGTCGATCATGGCAAGACCACCCTCGTCGACCAGCTGCTGGCCCAGTCGGGCGTCTTCCGCGCCAACGAAGCCACCACCGAGCGCGCCATGGACTCCAACGACCAGGAGCGCGAGCGCGGCATCACCATTCTGGCCAAGTGCACCAGCGTCCTGTGGAACGGTGAAGCGGGCGAAACCCGCATCAACATCATCGACACCCCCGGCCACGCCGACTTCGGCGGTGAAGTCGAACGCATCCTGGGCATGGTGGACGGCTGCGTCCTGCTGATCGACGCCGAAGAAGGCGTCATGCCGCAGACCAAGTTCGTGCTGACCAAGGCGCTGAAGATGGGCCTGAAGCCCATCCTCTGCATCAACAAGGTCGACCGCGCCCACGCCGATCCGGACCGCGTCCACAACGCCGCCTTCGACCTGTTCGCCGCCATCGGCGCCACGGACGAGCAGCTGGACTTCCCGCACATCTACGCTTCGGGCCGCGCCGGCTGGGCCACGCTGGACATGAACGTGCCCAGCGACAACCTCGGCCCGTTGTTCGACCTGATCGTCCGCCACGTGCCGGAGCCGAAGCAGATCGCCAAGAAGGACGCGCCGTTCCAGATCCTGAACGTGCTGATCGAAAGCGACCCGTTCCTGGGCCGCCTGCTGACCGGCCGTATCGAGAGCGGCAAGGCCGTCCCCGGCATGGCCATCCACGCCCTCGACCGCGACGGCAAGGAAATCGAGCGCGGCCGCATCACCAAGGTGCTGGCCTTCCGCGGCCTGAAGCGTTCGCCGGTCGACGAAGGCGCCGAGGCGGGTGACATCGTCGCCATCGCCGGCATGTCGAAGGCGACCGTGGCCGACACCCTGTGCGCCATGGAAGTCACCGAGGCCCTGCCGGCCCAGCCGATCGATCCGCCGACCATCTCGATGACCGTCTCGGTCAACGACTCGCCGCTGGCCGGTCGCGAAGGCGACAAGGTCCAGTCGCGCGTCATCCGCGACCGTCTGCTGAAGGAAGCCGAATCGAACGTCGCCATCAAGGTGGCCGAGACCAGCGAAGGCGACGCCTACGAAGTCTCGGGCCGCGGCGAACTGCAGCTGGGCGTCCTGATCGAGAACATGCGCCGCGAAGGCTTCGAGGTCTCGATCTCGCGTCCGCGCGTCGTGTTCCAGACCGATCCGGAAACCGGCAAGCGCCTGGAGCCGATGGAAGACGTCATGATCGACGTCGACGACGAGTTCTCGGGCATCGTCATCGAGAAGCTGTCGCTGCGTAAGGCCGAGCTGAAGGACATGGGTCCGTCGGGCGCCGGCAAGACCCGCATCCAGCTGACCGCGCCGTCGCGCTCGCTGATCGGCTATCAGGGCGAGTTCCTGACCGACACGCGCGGCTCGGGCGTGCTGAACCGCGTGTTCAGCCACTACGAAGCCTACAAGGGCGCGATCGACCAACAGCGCAAGGGCGTGCTGATCTCGAACTCGGACGGTGAAACCGCGGCCTACGCACTGTGGAACCTGGAAGAGCGCGGCGTGATGTTCGTCGGCGCCGGCGAGAAGACCTACCTCGGCATGATCATCGGCGAGAACGCCCGTTCGGACGATCTCGACGTCAACCCGATGAAGGCCAAGCAGCTGACCAACGTCCGCGCCTCGGGCAAGGACGAGTCGATCCGCCTGACCCCGCCGCGCCGCATGACCCTCGAGCAGGCCATCGCCTATATCGAGGAAGACGAGCTGGTCGAGGTGACCCCGAAGAACATCCGCCTGCGCAAGCAGATCCTGAACCCGTCGTTCCGCAAGCGTCGCGTCAAGGAAGAGTAGGCTTTTCGCCTCTTCGAGAATTGGGCCGCCGTTCGCAAGGACGGCGGCCTTTTTCTTGGGCCGCGCCCGTCCCGCCAGCCTTGGCGCGGCAAACACAGTTCCCCTACGTTAATCATGAAGATCGTGGCGGGAGATATTCAGCAAATCCGGCCGCGAATACCGCTGCGCATTCGATTTCACTGATCTGTTTGCTCAAGCGATACGTGGACTTAACCGCAGGTTTACCCGGGCGAACGATGGTTTCTTCGGGGGAATCCACTCCGGATGAGACGAGGGTCGCGCGTGCGCGCCATCACCAGTTCGATCGGCCGCGGCCTGGCCGCGCTCGCTGAGCGCGTCAGCCCGGCCGTGCCCGAGGCCATGGCCGGCCGCGTGCGCATGGAGCAGGTGCAGAGCATCCTGCGCATGACCCCGGTGATGATGAGCGCCAACATCGTCATCGCCCTGCTCGTCAATCTCGCCGGCCTGACCGGCCCGCATCGCGCATCGCTGACGATCTGGGCGACGGTGGTGATGTGCTACGCCTTCCTGGGCCTGCGCGGCTGGTACGCCGCCAAGCGGCGCAAGAGCGGCAAGTCCACGATCTCGGCCCGCGGCGTGCGCCGCATCGTCCTGCAGGCGGGCATCCTCGGCCTGCTGTGGGGCGTGCTGCCGATCCTGACCATGCCCAAGGAACAGGGCTTCGCCGGCGCCATGCCGATGCTGGTCGCCTCGGTGATCGCCGGCATGATCGGCTGCGGCGGCTTCGCCATGCTGACCCTGCCGGCCGCCGCCCTCGCCTATTCGACCCCGATGGTCGTCGGCGCGCTGTGGGTGCTGGCCACCAGCAACGACCCAATCCTCTACGCCCTGGGCGGCCTGCTGATCTTCTGCCACCTGGTCGTCAGCGTCTCGTGCCTGTCGCACGCCAGGATCTTCGTCGAGCGCATGGTCGCCGCCGACGAACTGGAAAAGCAGAAGCAGGTCGTGTCCCTGCTGCTCAGCGACTTCGAGGAAGGCGCCAGCGACTGGCTGTGGGAGGTCGACGCCACGGGCAGCATGACCTACGTCTCCGACCGCATGGCCGCCGCGGCCGGCGTCGACAAGGACGCCCTGATCGGCCGTCCGATGTCGGAGCTGTGCGGCGCGGCCGAGGCCCCGAGCGGCCCGGTCGCCGCCCTCTCGTCCTTGTTCGCCGAGCAGAAGACCTTCCGCGACGTGGTCGTCTCGATCGGCGTGGGAGAAGAGACCCACTGGTGGTCTCTGTCGGCCAAGCCGGTGCACGACCTGGACGGGGCCTTTACCGGCTTCCGCGGCGTCGGCGCCGACATCACCCAGGCCCGCGAGGACCAGGCCCGCATCTCGCGCCTGGCCCACTACGACGTGCTGACCCAGCTGCCCAACCGCCTGTCGTTCCTGCAGGCCCTCTCCAAGGCCTGGACCGAGCATGGCAAGCCGGGCGGGACCGGTTGCGCGGTGCTGTGCCTGGACCTCGACCACTTCAAGGGCGTCAACGACAGCCTGGGCCACCCGATCGGCGATGCTTTGCTGATCCAGGCCGCCGCCCGTCTGCGCGACTGCGTGGGGCATCAGGGCCTGGTCGCGCGCCTGGGCGGCGACGAGTTCGCCGTGGTCATCGCCCCCTCGCCGGGCGCCGAGGCGCTGGGCGACCTGGCCCAGGCCATCGTCGACACCCTGTCGGACCCCTACGACGTGCGCGGCCACAACGTGCTGATCGGGGCCAGCGTCGGCATCGCCGTCGCCCCGTTCGATGCCGACGATCCGGACGGCCTGCTGAAGAACGCCGACCTGGCCCTCTACCGCGCCAAGGGCGACGGTCGCGGCGCCTATCGCTTCTTCGAGACCGCCATGGACGTCTGGGCCCAGGAGCGCCGGGCGCTGGAGCTGGACCTGCGCGACGCCCTGGCCAATCACGAGCTGAAGCTGTTCTTCCAGCCGCTGATCGGCGCCCACGAACACGAGACCACGGGCTTCGAGGCCCTGCTGCGCTGGCAGCATCCGCGCCGGGGCCTGGTGCCGCCGGCCGACTTCATCGAGTGCGCCGAACAATGGGGCCTGATCAACAAGATCGGCGAGTGGGTGCTGCACGAGGCCTGCCGCACGGCCGCCAGCTGGCCCGCGCACCTGACCGTCGCCGTCAACCTGTCGCCCAACCAGTTCGCCTCGGGCGATCTGGTGGCCCAGGTCCGCGCCGCCCTGAAGGCCTCGGGCCTGGCGCCCGGCCGCCTGGAGCTGGAGATCACCGAGGGCCTGCTGCTGCACGACAGCGTCAAGACCCTGGAACAGCTGGCCGCCCTGAAGGCCCTGGGCGTCAAGATCGCCATGGACGACTTCGGCACCGGCTATTCCAGCCTCGCCTATCTGTGGCGGTTCCCGTTCGACAAGATCAAGATCGACCGCTCGTTCGTGGCCGAGATGCAGGACAACACGGCCATCGCCGACATCCTGCGCACCATCGCCCTGCTGGGCCAGACCCTGAACCTTCAGGTCACCGCCGAGGGCGTCGAAACCACCGCCCAGGCCCGCCTGCTGGCCGACATGCGCTGCGACACCTTCCAGGGCTTCCTGTACGGGCGTCCGATGCCGGTTGGGGATATACCGAGCTTCCTGCTGTCGAACCTGGCGCGGCAGATGCGGGGCGAGGCTCAAGGCGAGAGCGCGGAGATGCTCCCCCGCGTTGCGGGGGAGCTGTCGCGGAGCGACTGAGGGGGCCTTCACGGCATCGGCCCAGCTCGCCCCTCCGGCCCTCCGGGCCACCTCCCCCGCAACGCGGGGGAGGATCTTTATTTCTTGATCATCCCCAAGATCCACAGCAGCAGGATCGCCCCCAGGGTCGAGATCACCAGGCTGCCGACCCAGCCCCAGAAGTGGATGCCCAGCATCCCGGCCAGGAACGCGCCCAGCAGCGAGCCGACCAGGCCGACGCCCAGATTGGTCCAGAAGCCGTGATCGCGGTTCATCACCTTTTCGGCGATCCAGCCGGCGAACACGCCGATGATGATGGCTCCGATGAATCCGACGCCGTGCATGCTCATGCCCTCCTGTGGAAGCTGCGCCGTAGGAATGCACGAGTCGCGGCCGGGTTTCAGAAATCTCGCGTCGTGTTAGGCAAAGACATGGTCCATCCCGTCTTCGACAATCTGCCCACCACGATCTTCGAGCGCATGAGCGGCCTGGCCCGCCAGCACGGTGCGATCAATCTGGGCCAGGGCTTTCCCGACGACCAAGGTCCCCTGCCCGTCCGCGAGGCGGCGGCGCGGGCGCTGATCGAGGGCTCCAACCAGTATCCGCCGATGCGCGGCCTGCCCGAACTGCGCGCCGCCGTGGCCGGGCACTATGGCCGGACGCAGGACCTCCAGCTCGATCCGGACACGGAGATCGTCGTCACCTCCGGCGTCACCGAGGCCCTGGCGGCGGCGTTCACGGCGCTGATCTCGCCCGGCGACGAGGTGGTGCTGTTCCAGCCGCTGTACGACGCCTACCTGCCGCTGGTCCGCCGGGCGGGCGGCGTGCCGCGATTGGTCCGCCTATCTCCTCCAGACTGGAGGTTCGACCGGGCGATGCTGGAGGCCGTCTTCTCGGACAAGACCCGGATGGTCGTCCTGAACAGCCCGCTGAACCCCGCCGCCGTCGTCACGCCGGAAGAGGACCTGGCCCTGCTAGCCGAGTTCTGCGTGCGCCACGACACCATCGCGGTGTGCGACGAGGTCTGGGAGGCCGTGGTGTTCGATGGCCGCGAGCATCGGCCCCTGATCACCTTCCCCGGCATGCGCGAGCGTACGGTGAAGATCGGCTCGGCCGGCAAGCTGTTCGGCATGACCGGCTGGAAGGTCGGCTTCCTGATGGCCGCCCCGGCTTTGACCAAGGCCCTGGCGGCCGCGCACCAGTTCCTGACCTTCACCACCCCGCCGAACCTGCAGGCCGGCGTCGCCTGGGGCCTGGAGCACCACCGCACCTGGTTCGATGAGATGCCGGTCGAGATGCAGCGCTCCCGCGATCGGCTCACCTCAGGTCTACGAGCGGCCGGCTATGTGGTGCTGGAGAGCCAGGGGACGTACTTCCTCAACGTCGACCTGACCGCATCGGGGATCACGGTCGACGACGTGACCTTCTGTGAACGGACGGTCGTCGAGTTCGGCGTCGCGGCGATCCCGGTGTCGGCGTTCTTCGCCGAGGATCCGGTGCGCAACGTGGTCCGGCTGTGCTTCGCCAAGGCGGATGCGACGCTGGATGAGGCCGTTGAGCGGTTGGCCAAAGCCAAGGCGGCCTTCGGCTAGAGCGCGCTCAGCCCCGCCGCCAGTTCACGCGCCACGCCCCGCGCCAAGCAGCGGTCCATCACCGACAGCAGATTCCGCAGGTCGATCGGCTTGGCGACGTGGGCGTCGCAGCCTGCCTCCAGGCACGTCTTGATCTGGGCCGACATCACGTCCGCCGTCAGGGCGATCACCGGCAGCCGCGCGAACCGCGGATCGGCCCGCAGGCGGCGCGTGGCCTCCAGCCCGTCCATCACCGGCATGTTGACGTCCATCAGGACGAGATCAATCGGTTCACGGTCCAGGACGTCCAGGGCCTGCTGGCCGTTCTCGGCCTCGAGCAGCTCGCAATCGAACGGTTCGAGGAACAGGCGGATGACCCGGCGGTTGACCGGATGGTCGTCGACGACCAGGACGCGGCGACCTTGCAGCTCCGCGAAGCCGGCCTCCTCGTCGCCCGCCTCGGCCTCCCAGACCGGGACGTCGGACGGTTCGGCCGCATCGACCAGCATCTCGATGGTGAAGACCGAACCGCGACCCTCGTCGCTTTCGACCGTGATCTCGCCGCGCATCATCTTGACCAGGCGGCGGGTGATGTTGAGGCCCAGGCCCGTGCCGCCGAAATTGCGGGTGGTCGAGGCGTCGGCCTGGGTGAAGGGCCGGAACAGCTTGGCGACCGTGGTCTCGTTCATGCCGATGCCGGTGTCCGACACCCGCAGGCGCACGCGGATGCGGCCGTCGCGGTCCGGATAGCAGGCCAGGCCCACCTCGACCTTGCCCACGGTGGTGAACTTCAGGGCGTTGGAGACCAGGTTGGTCAGGCACTGGCGCACCCGCACCCCGTCGAACATCAGCGGCCCGGGCGCCTCGCTCTCCAGCTTGAAGGTCAGGGCCACGCCCTTCTCGCGGGCCGTGGGCTGGTAGCCGCCGACCAGGCGGGCGCAGGTCTGGACCAGGTCGCCGACCGTCGGCGCGATCTCCAGCTTGCCGGCCTCGATCTTGGAGAGGTCGAGGATGTCGTTCAGCAGGACCAGCAGCGTGTCGCCGCTGTCCATGATCAGGTCGACCTGCTCGCGCTGCTCGCCCGTCAGGGTCCCGGCGCGCAGGGCCTGGGCCAGGCCCAGCATGCCGTTCAGCGGCGTGCGCAGCTCGTGGCTCATCACCGCCAGGAAGGCCGACTTGGCCTTGTTGGCGGCCTCGGCGTGCTCCTGGGCGCCCTTCAGGCGGCGCGAGGCGCGGCGCTGGTGGACGGCCCAGGCGACACCACCGGCGACCAGCACGCCCAGCAGCAGGGCGATGACCACCGAGGCCCGCGCCAGGCTGCGCGACAGACGCACCTCCTCGGTCAGGCGGCGGCTCTCATCGCGCTTGGCGCGCAGCTCGCTGTCGAGGGCGGCGGACATCTCGGCCACGCTGCGGGCGTGAGCCTTGTCGTTCTCGGCGCTGTTGGTCCGGCGCCAGGCGTCCAGCTCGCGGAAGGCGAGGTCGCTGCGGCCCTCGGCCTGGTCGATATAGGCCTGGACGAGGGCCTCGACGTGCGGGTCGCGCTGGGTCAGCACGTTGGGCACGTTCTTGAGGCGCTCCAGGTCGGCGCGAGCGGCGGCGGCCATGCCCAGCTGAGCCTCGGCCTGGGCGCGCTGGCGCAGTAAAATGACTTGCAGCCGGCGCGTGGGGTTGTCGAGCTCGGCCTCGGCGCCCTTCAGGCACTCCAGCACCTTACGCGGCTGGTTCAGGATCAGGGCGATGCGGCCGCACAGATGCTGGTCCCAGGTCAGCAGGTCCTTGTCGCCATCGGCCACCACCATCTTGTGGTGCAGGTCGGCCATCCGCTGGGCCGCGCCCATCTCGCCGAGGTCCGCCGCGGTATAGGCGATGTCGTAGATCCGCTCGATCTTGCGGATATGGAAGGCGTCGCGCTCGTCCAAGCGCACGGCCTGGGCCATGTGGTCCAGCGAGCCTTCCTTGTCGCCGATGTCCGACAGCGTGTAGCTGTGCACCTGATGCAGCTCGGCCAGCACCGGCTGCGCGACGCGGCCCCGGCGCTCGATGTCGACGGTCAGGTCGGCGGCCATCCGCGCGGCCTCGGCCCAGCGGCCCACCTGCCCCAGATGACGGACGCGCTCGACCCCGGCCATCACCCGGATGTCGGGACCGGACTGGGTCAGGTACCGGCGCCAGTCGCCGTCGGTGAAGGCGCGGAAGCCGTGGGTCTCATGGCGATAGGCCAGGGTCTCCAGCTCGACCAGGGTCTCCAGGGCGGTGTCGTGATCGCGCTTGGCGGCCTCGCGGGCCAGCTTGGCCCAGCTGTCGAACCGGCCCTCGATCTGGTTGCTCTTGTAGGCGTACAGCACCCGCCACAGGCCATAGAGCCGGGCCTGGCCACGCTCGCGCAGGGCGCGGCGGCCGGCGCGCTCGATGTCCTCGTTGTCGCGCGGGGGGTTGCGGGCCTCATGGGCGCCGATCTCGTGGGCCAGCTGGTCCAGGCGCTGGGCCACGGGCGCGGCCCCTTGCGCCTGCGCGGCGCCGGCCACGAGGGACCCGATCAAGGCAAGGAAGACGAGGAGGCGCCGCAAATCCGGTTTCCTGGAGACTGCGGCCACCCTTCGAGGCGATAGATGTAGGACGGGTTAAGCAAGCCGCGAGGGTTGCGCGACTTCGGGTTCGGCTCGTCTAGATGGTCGCCCCGCCATCAACCACCAGCGCCTGGCCGGTCATGAAGCTGCCGGCCTTGGAGGCAAGGTAGACCGCCGCCCCGGCCAGTTCGTCCGGCTCGCCGATGCGGCGCAGCGGCACGCCGGCGGTCGAGCGCTTCAGGGTCTCGGGATTGTCCCACAACGCCTTGGCGAAGTCGGTCTTGATCAAGCCCGGCGCGATGCAGTTGACCCGCACATTGTCGGGTCCGAACTCGTGGGCCAGGTTGCGGGCCAGCTGGAAGTCGGCGGCCTTGGAGATGTTGTAGGCCCCGATTATGGCGTTGCCGCGCAGGCCGCCGATCGAGCTGACGATGATGATCGAGCCGTCCTTGCGGGCCTGCATCTCGGGGGCGACCATCGAGATCAGCCAGTGATTGCTGATGATGTTGTTGTCCAGGATCTTGCGGAACTGGTCGTCGCTGATCCCGGCCAGGGGGCCGTAATAGGGATTGCTGGCGGCGTTGCAGACGCAGATGTCGACCTGGCCGAACGCCTTGCGGGTCTCGTCGACCAGGTTCTGCAGGTCGTCCTTGGAGGCGATGTTGGCCGGAACCGCGATGGCCGTTCCCGCGCCGTGCTTGGCGTTGAGGGCGGCGGCGACCTCCTCGCAAGGCTCCAGCTTGCGCGAGGAGATCACCACCTTGGCGCCGTGCTCGGCCATCCGCTCGGCGATGGCCTTGCCGATGCCGCGCGAGGATCCGGTGATGATCGCCACCTTGCCGGTGAGGTCGAAGAGGCTCATGGCGCGCCGCCCTAAAACGTTTGTTTGAACGCAGAGTGGGACGGTCGGCGCGGGCGGTCAAGGGCCGTAGAGCGCCCCCTCCGGCCCTCCGGGCCACCTCCCCCGTTTCACGGGGGAGGAGAAGGTCCTCCTCACCCGCAAAGCGGGGGAGGTGGCGCGATGCGGATACGCATCGTGACGGAGGGGGCGCTAAGCGCTCACTCGTGCGGATGCGCCCGGCCGATCGGCTCGGCGGCCGCGTCGTCCTCGTCATCCTCAGGAACGACCACACTCGGCTCGGCCTGTCGGGCCAGATCACGCGCGCCGACGCCGCCGCCCTGCTGGATGTTGCGCTCGACCTCGACGCTGGTCGGTTCGTAGGCGTCTTCACGTTCGGGCATACGGGTCGCTCCTGCTGTAGTCCTAGACGCCAACGACGCGTCGGCCCGGCGAAAGTTCCGCAGCCGAGCCGACACGTCTTGAACGAAAGCCTAGTCGAGGAAGCCCGTGATCAGGGCCGTAGTCGCGGCGGGCTGCTCCTCCATCACCCAGTGGCCCGAGTTCGGCAGGATCTTGGGCGTGACGTCGCTGGCCACCAGGCGCAGCACCTCGCCCTGGGCCGCGCCGAACGAGTGGTCGGCGCCGACCGCCAGCACCGGCATCGGCAGCTTGCCCTTGGCGGCGAAGACCTTGTTGTCCTCGGCGTCCTGGGTGAAGGCCTTGAACTGCTCGAAGGCCGAGTGCATCGCGCCGGGACGGGCATAAAGCGCCGCGTAGTGCTGGCGGGTGTCCTCGGTGATCGAGGCCGGGGTGAACGACAGCTCGTTATAGAAGCGGTCCAGATAGATGCGCTCACGGCCGGCGACCAGGCGCTCCATGTCCGGGCCGCGGAAGTTGAAGTGCCACAGCATCGGCAGCTGCAGGATCTCGTTCCAGTTGCCGATGCCCGGCAGCGGGGCGTCGATCACCACCCACTTGCTGATGCGGTCGGGATGCTCGGCGGCCAGGGCGTAGCCGACCATGTTGCCGATATCGTGGGTGACCAGCTGGGCCTTCTGGACCTTCAGGGCGTCCATCACCGCGGCGATGTCCTCGCCCTGGTTCTTCTTGTCGTAACCGCCGGCGGGGTGGGCCGAGAGACCCATGCCGCGCAGGTCGGGCACGATGACGGTGTGGGCCTTGACCAGTTCCTTGGCGACCGGGGCCCACATGTCGCCGGTGTCGGCGAAGCCGTGCAGCAGCACCACCGCGGGGCCCGTCCCGCCGACGCGGACGTGCAGGGTCGTGCCGTTGACGGCGATGTCGCTGGCCTTGAAGCCGGCCGGGAACGGCTCGACCGCGTGGGCCGAGGTCGAGGCGAACAAGGTGGAAAGGGTGAGGGCGGCGAGCGCGCCGGCGAACTTGCGGGTCATGGTCGTTTCCTTGGTAGGTCGGACCGTCCGACCGTCGAAGGGCAACATCGGCCTTTCGACGCGCCGCCTCTCTGCGGAAGCCGCCTTCGTTTGTCGAAAGCAATCGCCGAACGCGGTTCGAGAATTTTTCGCGACCGGTGTCGGGACGACTGGATCAAGGCCGTCCTTGGGGCGAGAACTTGCTCAAACACGGAGACACCCCGATGCCCCTCGACACCGCGAACTTCCCCGCAGACCGCGAACTGGTCCTGGAACGGATCATCGATGTGCCGCGCGAGAAGCTCTACAAGTGCTGGACCACGCCGGAACTGATGCCGCAGTGGTTCTGCCCCAAGCCTTGGACCGTCTCCAACGTCCGCATGGACGTGCGCACCGGCGGCAACACCTATCTCGAGATGAACGGCCCCAACGGCGAAGTCATGCCGCAGCCGGGCGTCTATCTGGAAGTCGTGCCCAACGAGAAGATCGTCTTCACCGACGCCTTCACCGAAACCTGGCAGCCCTCCGCCAAGCCGTTCATGGTCGCCATCGTCACCTTCGAGGACCTGGGCGACGGCAAGACCCGCTACCGCGCCGTGGCCCGCCACTGGAGCGCCGAAGACAAGGCCGCCCACGAGCAGATGGGGTTCCATGAGGGCTGGGGGATCGTGGCGGATCAGCTGGCGGCGCTGGCGGCGACGCTCCCTTAATCCCAAAATAGCTTGTCATCCCGGCCGCAGCGAAGCGGAGAGCCGGGACCCAGGGGCAACCGCGTTGCGCCGGCCCCTGGGTCCCGGACAAGCGCTACGCGCTTTCCGGGATGACAAGAATGGGTTGGGGTCTAGGGCCTAGGCGCACTTCGCCCATCCGCTCATATCCAGGTGGAAGTGATCCCGGTGCTCGGCGTTGTAGTCCGGGCTCAGCGTGGTCAGGAACACCCGGCACGCCCCGTCCCGCACCCGCCGCAGGAACTGCCCACGCGGCCCCGGATCGGTCCAGTCGGACGCCACGCTGATCACCTGGCCGTCGGTCAGCCGGAACCCCGAGATGTCGATCGCGTCGGCGCGGGCGTGTTCGCTGATCGGCCCGTCCTTCTGGCCGTACATCCGTCGGCAGGCATAGCTGCCGAAGTGCTCGATGCCGACCACGCCCTGGCCCAGCAGTTCGTCGGCCGCCGGCTGCACGACCTGGCGCTCCCAGATGGTCACCGCCAGGGCCTCCTTGCAGACCAGCGGCGCGGAAGCCGGCTCGAACCGCGCCAGGCCCGACTCCAGCTGCACGGCGTCGCGCAGTTCGCAGAACTCGCCCTCGGTGCGTTCGGGGACCTCGGCATAGACCACCCCGGCCTTGGCCATGATCCCCCGGCAGAGCTTCGGATCGGCCCCGGCCCGCGCCGCCTTGACCCGGGTGGCCAGACCCACCGGATCGACGACGCTGAGCGGCTTCCACGGCAGGTGCTGATCGGGAATCTTGCGCTCGGCCACGAAGGTCATCAGCAGCACGATCAGCCACAGGATCACCAGGCCGGCATAGCGGGCCAGGCGCGCCCGGTGCCGGACTTCGTGCTCGATGCGCGGGTTGTGCGGAACGCGATAGCGCATGGAACGCGGAAAGGCCTCAGGCGGAAAAGGTTAACGCCGCTCACCAAGCACAAGCTCCACGACAGGTTCAACCGTCGAGCGCCAGCAGGCTTGGCTACGGCGCGGAAAAAGGCCATGTGCCCCGACATGAACACGCCCGCCCCCTCCGGACGCTTGGTCGACAGAACGCTCGCGCCGCGCTTCGCCCTGCTGTGCTTAGGGATTTGGCTGAACGCCGCCGACACCCTGGTGACGGCCACGATCATGCCCAGCGTCGCCAACGAGATCGGCGGCTACCAGTATTTCGGCTGGTCGGTGGCGGCCTATCTGACCGGCTCGATCGTCGCCGGCGCCTGCTCGGGCAAGCTCTCGATGGCGCTCGGCCTGCGTACGGCCACAGCGCTCACGGGTCTCGTCTACGCCATCGGCTGCGCGATGAGCGCGCTGGCGCCGGAGTTCGTCACCTTCATCCTGGGCCGCCTGATCCAGGGCCTGGGGGCCGGCGCGGTCGTGGCGCTTTGCTACGTGGCCATCACCGCCCTCTTCCCCGAAAGCCTGTGGCCGCGCGTCTATGGCGCGGTGGCCGGGGTCTGGGGCGCGGCGACCTTGCTGGGCCCGCTGCTGGGCGGCCTGTTCGCCGCCGCCGGCTTCTGGCGCGGAGCGTTCTGGCTGTTCGTCGTTCAGGCGATCATCTTCGTCGGCGCGGTGATGGTCATGCTGCCGGCCGAGAAGAACGACAAGGGTCAGGGGCGTATCCCGGCCTTGCAGCTCACCCTGCTGGTGATCGGCGTCAGCCTGATTGGCGCGGCAGGCATCGTCGGCTCGCCCACCTGGGCCATCGCGCTGGCGATCGGCGGCGTCATCGGCATGGTCGCCATGCTGGCCGCCAACACCCGCACCCACGACCGCCTGCTGCCGCGCACGGCGGCCGACCTCACCACCGCTACGGGCCTCGGTTTGCTGACCATCTTCGCCTGCGAGGCGGCGGTGATCGGCTTCACCGTCTATGGGCCGGCCTTCATCCAGGCCCTGCACCACGCCTCGCCCCTGACGGCCGGCTATGTCACCGGCGCCATCGCCGCCGGCTGGACCCTCTGCGCCATGTTGGTCGGCCACACGCCGGCCGACAAGGACGGCCGCCTCGTCCGCCTCGGGGCCGGGGTAATCCTGCTGGGCGCGGCGCTCAGCGCCTGGGCCGTGCCGCACGGCAACCTGATCGAGATCGCCTTAGCGTTTGGCGTCCTGGGCAGCGGCTTTGGCCTCTGCCACGCCTTCATCGCCCGCCGCGCCATCGCCGCCGTCCCGGCCGAGGAACAGGCCATGGCCTCCGGCGCCGTCCCCACCGCCCAGCTGATCGGCGGCGCCGCAGGCTCAGCCGGCGCCGGCGCCATGGCCAACGTCCTGGGCTTCAGCCACGGCATCGACCTGGCGCTCGCCCCGACGAACGGACTGATCCTGTTCGGAGCCTTCCTGCCGCTGGCCGTGGTGGGGTTTGTCGCGGCGTGGCGGCTGGGGCGCGCCTAGGCTTCCGCCAGCGTCGTCGCTTCCACCAGCCTCACCACATCCCCCATGATCTCGGTGATCTTGAAGTCCTTGGGCGTGTAGATCCGCGCCACGCCCATCTGCTTGAGGATCAGGGCGTCGGCCTCGGGGATGATGCCGCCGGCGACGACGGGGATGTGCTCGAGGCCCTCGGCGCGCATGACGCGGATGACCTCTTGCACCAGGTCGAGGTGCGAGCCGGACAGGATCGACAGGCCGACCACGTGGGCGCGGCTTTCCTTGGCGCGGCGGACGATCTCTTCGGGCGTCGAGCGGATGCCGTCGTAGATCACCTCCATGCCGACGGCGCGGGCGCGGGTGGCGATCTGTTCGGCGCCGTTGGAGTGGCCGTCGAGGCCAGGCTTGCCGACCAGATAGGTAAGGGTGCGGCCCAGCAGTTCGGAGACCCGCTCGACCTCGGCCTTCACAGCCTCGACGTCCTCGGCCTCGTTGGTGGAAACGACGATCGCCACGCCCGTAGGCCCTCGATATTCGCCGAACACCTCGCGCAGGGCGCCGGCCCACTCGCCGGTGGTGACGCCGGCCTTGGCGGCGGCGATCGAGGGCTCCATGACGTTGCGGCCGTCGCGGGCAGCGGCTTGCAGGTCGGCGAGCGCAGCCTCAACGGCGGCGGGATCGCGGACCTCGCGCCAGGCTTTCAGCCGCGTGACGACGTCGGCTTCCAGGCGCGGGTCCACCGTCTCGATCGAGCCCTCGCCCGCCGACAACGGCGAGACCTCGGTGTCGGTCCAGCGGTTGACGCCGACCACCGTCAGGTCGCCGGTCTCGACCGAGCGCACCCGCTTGGCGTTCGAGGCCACCAGCTCGCCCTTCATGTAGTCGATGGCGCTGGACGCCCCGCCTATCTCGTCGATCAAGGCCAGCTGCTCCAGCGCGCCCTTCGACAGCTCGGCGACCTTGGCTTCGACCACGTGGGAGCCGTCGAACAGGTCCTCGTATTCCAGCAGGTCGGTCTCGTAGGCCAGCACCTGCTGCATCCGTAGCGACCACTGCTGGTCCCACGGGCGCGGCAGGCCCAGCGCCTCGTTCCAGGCCGGCAGTTGCAGGGCCCGGCAGCGGGCGTCCTTGCTGAGCGTGACGGCCAGGGCCTCAATGAGAATGCGGTAGACGTTGTTCTCGGGCTGCGGCTCGGTCAGGCCCAGGCTGTTGACCTGCACGCCATAACGGAAGCGCCGGGCCTTCTTGTCCTGCACGCCGTAGCGCTCCAGCAGGATCTGGTCCCAGAGCTTGGTGAACGACCGCATCTTGCACAGCTCGGTCACGAACCGCACGCCGGCGTTGACGAAGAAGCTGATCCGCGAGGCGACGATCTCGAAGTCCTCGTCGGGGACCTGGCCGCCGGCCTTGACCGTGTCCAGCACCGAGATCGCCGTGGCCAGGGCGAAGGCCAGCTCCTGCTCCGGCGTCGCGCCCGCCTCCTGCAGGTGGTAGCTGCAGACGTTCATCGGGTTCCATTTGGGGACCTCGCGATAGCACCAGGCGATCATGTCGCCGATCAGCCGCAGGCTCGGGCCCGGCGGGAAGATGTAGGTGCCGCGCGACAGATATTCCTTGATCAGATCGTTCTGGGTCGTGCCCTGCAGCAAGGCCCGATCCGCCCCCTGCTCGTCGGCCAGCGCCACGTACATCGCCAGCAGCCAGGCGGCCGGGGCGTTGATGGTCATGGAGGTGTTCATCTTCTCCAGCGGGATATCGCTGAAGAGCTGGCGCATGTCGCCCAGATGGCTGATCGGCACCCCCACCTTGCCGACCTCGCCGCGCGCCAGGATGTGGTCGGGGTCGTAGCCAGTCTGGGTGGGCAGGTCGAAGGCCACCGACAGGCCGGTCTGCCCCTTGGACAGATTGGCCCGATACAGCGCGTTGGACTTCTCCGCCGTCGAGTGGCCGGCATAGGTGCGGAAGATCCACGGCGGATCCGGCGCATGCTGGTACGGCGTCGAGGACATGGCGGGCTCCCGGGGCGCTTTATCGTTCTTGATTATCGCCGATCATGAGCCTGGATTTGCTGCGACGCAATATGAGGTTCGCGGGTGCGAATTGGCGGTGCAGGAGGCCGCAGCCCCGCAACATTCTCGATAAGGATGAAATACGACACAATACAACTATGCCGCTTTTAAATTCGCGCAGGATCGGCCATGCTCGCCTCAAGGGGGAAGCATGGACAAAGCACAATCGCACCTGACGCTGCCGCGCCGCGGCTTCCTGGTCGGCGCTTCCGGGCTGCTGCTCGCGGGACAGGCGGCGACCGCCGCGCCCCGGGCCTGGCGCGAGCATCACCGTCCCAAGGGCGACGGCGCCTCCCCGACCGACTGGAGCCAGCTGGCCAAGGCCCTGAAGAACGGTCAGGTGCTGCGCCCCGACGACCCTGACTTCCACGCCATCGTCCGGCCCAACAACCTCCGCTACAACGACGTGCTGCCGCAGGGCGTGGCCCGGTGCGGATCCGCCGCCGACGTCGCGGTCGCCATCGCCTGGGCGCGCGAGCACCACGTGCCGCTGACGACACGCGGCGGCGGCCATTCCTATGCCGGCTACTCGACCACCCACGGCCTGATGATCGAGACCAGCCTGATCAGCCGGGCCTTCTACGATCCGGCCAAGGGCGTCCTGCGGGTCGGGGCCGGGGCGCGCAACCGCGACCTCTACCGCCTGCTGGGCCAGCACGGCCGGGCCATGACCCACGGCCGCTGCCCGTCGGTCGGCGCGGCCGGCTTCCTGCTGGGCGGCGGCATCGGCTTCAACATGCGCGCCCACGGCCTGGGCGGCGACCAGGTGCTGGGCTCGGAGATCGTGTTGCCGGACGCGCGCCTGCGCCGGGCCTCGGCCAAGGCCCAGGACAAGCTGGACCGCGACCTGCACTGGGCCAGCCAGGGTGGCGGCGGCGGCAATTTCGGCATCACCACGTCGTTCGATCTGCAGACCTTCGACGTCCGGGGCCAGCGCGTCACCGTCTTCGACCTGAAATGGTGCCGCGGGCCCGAGACGCCCTGCAAGGTCCCGGTCGAGCGACTGGGCGCCCAGTTGATGGCGGCCCTGGACGCCGCACCAAACAACCTCGGCTCGCGGGTGTCGTTCGAGGCGGTCAAGGCCGCCGAGCTCGACAACGGCTACGACGTCAATATCAGCGTGCTGGGCCAGTTCGCCGGCCCCCGCGCCGAGCTGGACGCCATCCTGGCCCCGGTCGTGGCCCTGTGCCCGCCCAATGGCGGTCGCGGGATCAAGGAATTCGACTACTGGCCGGCCCAGGACTTCCTGCACGAAGAGGGCGAAACCACCTGGTACCAGGAGCGCTCGGCCTTCGTGACCGGCGCGTTCGGCGAGGAGCAGCTCGGCGCGGCCATGAGCCACCTTCGGTCCAAGCCGCCGGTCAGCGGCTATTGCGACCTGCGCTTCTTCCAGACCGGCGGGGCGATCAACACGCTGAAGGCGGGCGACACCGCCTTCGTCCATCGCGACAGCCGCTGGCTGATGGTGGTCGGGCTCTACTGGGACCAGAACGACCAGGAGGACGCCGCCCGCATGGCCCGCGCCCACGCCTGGCAGGACGGCTTCTACACCCGCATGAGGCCGTTGGCCGGCGGCGGCGCCTACCAGAACTTCACCGACCCGTCCCTGGCCGACTACCGGCAGGCCTATTACGGCCTGAACCTGGATCGCCTGACCGACATCCGCCGCCGCGTCGACCCGACCGAGTTCTTCCGCTTCCCGCAATCCATCTGACCCGCACGAAAGGCCGTCGCATGCGCTCGCGCACCTTCCTCCTGCTGGGCGTCGCCGCCCTGGCGATCACCGCCGCCGGAACCGCCTCCGCCGCTGACAAAAAGCCGGCCGCGCCCGCCGCCGTCCAGGCCGGCTCGGTCGCCGACCGCGTCTTCGCCAACCCGCCGGCCGAGCGGCCGGACGACGCGGTCCCCGCCGCGACGCCGCCGCGCCTGACCGAGGCGGTCGCCTCGACCAGCGTGAGCGAGGCGCTCAAGGCGGTCGACAGCTATGTCGATCCGCGCGACACCATCCAGTACCGCTTCCAGATCCGCTTCACCGACGGTGAGATCTACAACCCCTGGACCCTCAGCAACGACAAGGTCCGGCTGCGGTCCTATCGCGGCGCCAAGGTCGATCCGAAGACGCCGTTCCTGGCCCCGACCATCACCATGCGCCCGGGCCAGACGGTGCGGATCAGCCTGGCCAACGAGCTGTTCGACCTGGGCCCCGACGGCAAGCCGCTGCCGCCCAAGCCCTGCACCCATGAGGACGTCAACGTCCCGCACTGCTTCAACGAGACCAATCTGCACTCGCACGGCCTGTGGGTCTCGCCGACCGGCAACAGCGACAACGTGCTGATCTCGATCAATCCGGGCGTCACCTTCGAGTACGAGTACAACGTCCCGGCCGACCATGCGGCGGGCACCTTCTGGTACCACCCGCACAAGCACGGCTCGACGGCGCTGCAGGTGTCCAGCGGCATGGACGGTGCGCTGATCATCAAGGACGACCGCGTGCCGACCGCGCTCACGCCGGGCGACATCGACATCCTGCTGACCGACGCCGACAACCGCGCCATCGCCGACAAGGTGCTGCTGTTCCAGCAGGTGCAGTACGCCTGCTTCGACAAGGACGGGAAGATCCAGACCACCGGCGGCAAGCAGCCCTGGGTCTGCTATCCGGGCCAGGTGGGCGAGATCCGCGACTACAAGCAGCAGTTCGCGCCCAGCTCCACCTGGATCAATTCCGGCCGCTTCACCTCGATCAACGGCGTCGTCCAGCCGATGATCGGCGGCCTGAAGGCCGGCCGCTTCGAACGCTGGCGGCTGATCCACGGCGGCGTGCGCGAGGCGGTCGACTTCTCGATCTTCCCGCTGAAGGCCGGCGCGCCGGACTTCCGGGCCGTGAAGGCCGCCGACCAGGCCGCGTGGATGGCCAAGTACTGCGAAACGGCCAAGCCCGTGCCACTGTTCGAGATCGCGCTGGACGGCCTGACCCGCCAGGCCGTGCGCCGCACCGCTGATACACGCCTGCAGCCCGGCTACCGCTCCGACCTGGTGGTCAACTTCCCGGCCGGCGGCCGCTACTGCGTCATCGACGTCGCCGCCCCCGCCGCCGGCAGCCCCTCGCAGCTGCCCGAGGCCGCCCGCGTACTGGCCATCGCCGAGGTCGCGGACGATCCGTCGGTCAAGGACCTCGATACCGAGAAGGCGCTGCGCGACATGATGGTCGCCGCGGCCAAGCGCAACATCCCGACCGGGCCGACCCAGGACAAGGTCGTCGCCGACCTGGCCACCCTGACCCTGTCGGCCTTCGTCTGGCACAAGACGATCGACAAGGCCGAGCTGAACGCCCCGGACGAAGAGCTGGTGTTCAACATCGTCTCGACGCCCAAGACCACCCGCTTCGAGGTCAATGGCGAGCCCTACGATCCGGCCCGCGTCGACCGCAAGCTGAAGCTGGGCGACGTGCAGGAGTGGCACCTGACCTCGGACACCGCCAGCCACCCGTTCCACATCCACGTGAACCCGTTCCAGGTCGTCTCGGTGAAGACCAAGGCGGGCCTGGACGTCACCGATCCCAAAGGCGGGTCGTTCGACGCCGACTACGCCGGCATGGTCGGCCAGTGGAAGGACACCCTGTTCGTCAAGCCGGGCCTGATCGTCACCACCCGCACGCGCTACGAGCGCTACATCGGCGAGTTCGTCCTGCACTGCCACATCCTGGACCACGAGGACCAGGGCATGATGCAGAACGTCTCGATCGGCATCCCCGACGGCTTCGGCGGCATCGCCAGCGCCCACGCGCCGGCGGCTCCGGGGAAGGCGCACGAGCACTAGGCGCGACCTAGCGCCCCGAGAAGACCGCCGCCCGCTTGCCCATGAACGCCGCCCGCGCTTCGGCGTGGTCGGCGGTGGCGGCCAGGCCGGGGGTCTCGCCTTCGGTGGTCGAGACCCCCGAGGCCACGCGCTTGGTCGCCTCGATGGCCAGCGGGGCGCGGGAGGCGATGGTGCGGGCCATGGCCAGCGCGGCGTCCAGCAGGGCGCTCGCCGGATGCACCTCCGCCACCGTCCCGTCGGCCAGCGCCCGCGCCGAGTCGAATGGAGAGCCGGTCAGCAGGTGCGGCTTGGCGCGGCTCTCGCCTATCAGCTTGGTCAGCCGGCCGGCCGAGGCCGTCAGCCCCATCCGCACCGCCGAGCAGGCGAAGCTGGCCCGCTCGCTGGCCAGGCGGATGTCACAGGCCAGGGCCAGTTCCAGGCCGCCGCCGATGCACCAGCCATCGATGGCCGCGATCACCGGGACGCGGGCTGCGGCGACCGTGTCGGCCATGGCCAGGAAGTGCAGGATCGCCGCGCTCTGGGTCTCGACGTCGCGCGACAGGGACTCGGCGAGATCATCGCCCGTGCAGAACGCGGCGTTGCGGCCGGTGAGCACCACGACCCGCACCGCCTTGTCCGCCTCGATCGCCGCGAAGGCCTCCAGCAGCCTAGCCCGCTCGGCCATGGCCAGGACGTTGGCGGGGGCGGTGTCCAGCTCGACGAGGGCGATGGCGGGATCGGGATGCGACAGGTGGATCATGCCGCCACCGTGGCCCGCGCCGACAAGGCGGGCAACCTTCCGCAGCGCTATGCTGCGACGCACAAGATTCCCCTTGCCAGTTTCAAACAGTTGTCTCAGCCTCGCTGCCGAGACCCGGAAACAACCGGGCGCGCATAGCCGAGTTTGACGCTCGCGCGTTGTTGCAACGCGGCAGGAACGGGGAGTGAGATGAGCGCTGTCCTGAAGGACCTCTACGAGATCGGCGAGATCCCGCCGGCCTTCCACGTGCCCAAGTCCATGTACGCCTGGAGCATCCGCAAGGAGCGTCACGGCCCGCCGTCCACGGCCATGCAGGTCGAGGTCGTCCCCACTTGGGAGATCGGCGAGGACGAGGTGCTGGTCCTCGTGATGGCCGCCGGCGTCAACTACAACGGCGTCTGGGCCGCGCTGGGCGAGCCGATCAGCCCGCTGGACGGCCACAAGCAGCCCTTCCACATCGCCGGCAGCGACGCCTCGGGCATCGTCTGGGCGGTCGGCTCCAAGGTGAAGCGCTGGAAGCTGGGCGACGAGGTCGTCATCCACTGCAATCAGGACGACGGCGACGACGAGGAGTGCAACGGCGGCGACCCGATGTTCTCGTCCAGCCAGCGGATCTGGGGCTATGAGACGCCGGACGGCAGCTTCGCCCAGTTCTGCCGGGTGCAATCGCGCCAGCTGTTGCCGCGCCCCAAGCACCTGACCTGGGAAGAGGCCGCCTGCTACACCCTGACGCTCGCCACCGCCTACCGCATGCTGTTCGGCCACAAACCGCATGAGCTGAAGCCCGGCCAAAACGTGCTGGTTTGGGGCGCGTCCGGGGGCCTGGGCGTCTTCGCCGTGCAGCTGGCCGCCGTCGCCGGGGCCAACGCCATCGGCGTGGTCTCCAGCGAGGACAAGCGCGAGTTCGTGCTGTCGATGGGCGCCAAGGCGGTGCTGAACCGCAACGAGTTCGACTGCTGGGGCCAGCTGCCCAAGGTCAACGGCCCCGAGTTCACCGACTACATGAAGGAGAGCCGCAAGTTCGGCAAAGCCATCTGGCAGATCACCGGCAACCGCGACGTCGACCTGGTGTTCGAGCACCCCGGCGAGGCGACGTTCCCGGTCAGCGTGTTCGTGGTCAAGCGCGGCGGCATGGTCGCCATCTGCGCCGGCACCAGCGGTTTCAACCTGACCATGGACGCCCGCTTCCTGTGGATGCGCCAGAAGCGCGTGCAGGGGTCCCACTTCGCCAACCTGATGCAGGCCTCGGCGGCCAACCAGCTGGTCGTCGACCGTCGCGTCGACCCCTGCCTGTCGGAAGTCTTCCCCTGGAACGACATCCCCGCCGCCCACGAGAAGATGCTGGCCAACCAGCACCTGCCGGGGAACATGGCCGTGCTGGTCTGCGCCCAGCGTCCGGGCCTGCGGACGTTCGAAGAGGTGCAGGAGCTGAGCGAGGGGGTTTAGCTCGGATGATCACCGTCTATGGCGAAGGCCGGGGGTTCCGGGTCGTCTGGCTTCTGGAGGAGATGGGCCTGCCGTATCGGCTGCGGCCCGTGGACCTGCTGGTCGGGGTCGAGCACGACCCGGAGTATCTGGCGATCAATCCGGCGGGGTTCATCCCGGCGCTACAGGACGGCGACACCACGCTGGTCGAGTCGATCGCCATCATGGAGTACCTGACCGCCCGCCACGGCCCGACGCCGCTGGCGCCGAACCCGGACGATCCGCGCTTTGCCCCCTACCTGCAGTTCCTGCACCTGGGCGAAGCGGGGCTGGCGGCGTCCTGGTACTTCGTGGTCGTCAGCAAGAACCTCGCGCCGCCGGACGAGCGCGACAACTGGGGCGCCCGCAAGGCGCGGTCGGTGTTCGAGAGTCGCCTTGGCCTGGTCACCCGCCAGCTGGCCCGCGCGCCCTACATGGCCGGCGAGGCGTTCACGGCGGCCGACATCTCGGTGACCTATGCCCTCGAGTTCGCCCAGCGGCATGGCTACGCCCTGGGCGAGGCCGAACAGGCCTACGTCGCCCGCACCACCGCCCGCGAGGGCTACCAGCGCGCCATGGCCGCCTGTCACGCCACCCGCGGCTGGGTCGAGAGCCTGAAACCCTAGCTGGACGATCCGCGTCGGGAGTGTTTGGCTCGCCCGTCCGACTGGGGAGTCGGCGGGGGGACGACATGGACGGCAAGATCTCACACCTGGTGATCGTCGGCGGGGGCACGGCCGGCTGGATGACGGCGGCGTTCTTCTCGAAGATCTTCGCAGGCCCTCAGATGCGCATCACCCTGGTGGAGTCGGCCGAGATCGGCACCGTGGGGGTCGGTGAGGCGACCATCCCGCCGATCACCTTCTTCAACCAGATCGTCGGCGTCGACGAGGGCCGGATGCTGGCGGCCACCGAAGGCTCGTTCAAGCTGGGCATCGAGTTCGTCGGCTGGGGCGATCCGGCGAAGAGCTACATGCATCCGTTCGGCAATTTCGGCGGGCCGATGGGCGGCGGGGTGTCGTTCCACTCCTACTGGCTGCGGGCGCGCAAGCTGGGCTACGCGGCCGGGCTCGAAGAGTTCTCGCTCAGCAATATGGCCGCCAAGGCCGGCCGCTTCGACTGGCGCACCGACGACCCGCGCGATCCCCGTGCGACCATGGCCCACGCCTATCACTTCGACGCGGCGCTCTACGCCAAGCTGCTGCGCGAGGTTGCTGAAGGCCGGGGCGTGAGGCGGGTCGAGCAGACCATCCGGGGCGTCAATCTCGACCCGCTGGACGGGACCATCGCCTCCGTGACCTTGGAGAACGGCAGCGCGCTGGAGGGCGATTTCTTCATCGACTGCTCGGGCTTCCGGGGCCTGCTGATCGGCAAGGCGCTGGGCGTCGGCTACGAGGACTGGTCGTCGTTCCTGCCGGCCGACCGGGCGGTGGCGGTTCCCTCGGCGCGCTACGAGGACCCCGTCCCCTACACCCGCGCCATCGCCGACACGGCCGGCTGGCGTTGGCGGATCCCGCTGCAGCACCGCACCGGCAACGGCTATGTCTATGTCAGCGACCACATCGGCGACGACGAGGCCGCCGACGTGCTGCTCAAGAGCCTGGCCGCCGAGCATCCGGACAACACCGTCCTGGCCGACCCGCGCTTCCTGCGCTTCACCACCGGGCGGCGGAAGAAGTCACGGTTCAGGAACTGCGCGGCGCTGGGCCTTTCGAGCGGCTTCATGGAGCCGCTGGAATCGACCTCGATCCACCTGATCCAGCACGGCCTGATCAAGCTGGCCGGCAGCTTCCCGCGCGCCAGGAACGATCCCGCCGCGGCCGAGCTCTACAACGACATGATGGCCGAGGAGATGGAGCAGATCCGGGATTTCCTAGTGTTCCACTACCACGCCAACCAGCGCGTCGGTCAGCCGCTGTGGGACCGGATGCGGCACATGGAGGTCCCGGATTCGCTGCGTCACAAGATGGAGCTGTTCCGCACGCGCGGCATGACCATTTTCCCCCACCCGTCGATCTTCCAGGAGGCCAACTGGCTGGCGGTGATGATCGGCCAGAGCGCCGAGCCGGAGGGCTACGACCCGCTGGCCGAGCTGATGGACGAGCGGACGATGCTGGAGCGGCTGGAGCAGATCCGCGCGCTCTACCGTCAGACGGCGGAGCGGATGCCGCCGCATGGGAAGGCGCTGGAGCGGTTCGGGGCCTAGCCGCCGCAACGGCAGCATTGCCAGCCGCGCTTGGCCGACGCACAGTCCTTCCCAACAAGTGTTTAGGGAGTTGAGTGATGGGTGTCGGGGGTAAGGTCGCGTTGACGGCCGTGGGTCTGGTCCTGGCCGTGACGGCCGTGGTCGCGGTGCGGACCGCCACCTTCAAGGCGCCGGCCGTCGTCGATCCGGCCTCAGTTAAACTTGCCGCCGCCCGTCCGCTGGACGTGAACAAGGTCGCTGGCCATCTGGCCGAAGCCGTCCGCTTCCAGACCATCAGCCACCAGGACAAGGCCGAGGACCAGCCGGCCGAGTGGGACAAGCTGCACGCCTGGCTGCAGGCCACCTATCCCGAGGCCCACAAGGTGATGACCCGCGAGGTCATCGCCGAGCATACCCTGGTCTACACCTGGCCCGGCTCGAACCCGGCCCTGCCGCCGATCGTGCTGATGGCCCACCAGGACGTGGTGCCGGTGACGCCGGGTAGCGAGGGCGCCTGGACCCATCCGCCGTTCGACGGCGTGGTCGCCGACGGCGCGGTCTGGGGCCGGGGCTCGATCGACGACAAGGGCTCGCTGGTCACCCTGTTCGAGGCCATCGACGCGGTGGCGGCCAGCGGCTTCAAGCCCGTGCGCACCGTCATCGTGGTCAGCGGCCATGACGAGGAGGTGCGCGGCGTGGGCGCCCGCGCCGCCGCGGCCCTGCTGAAGTCGCGCAACATCAAGGCCCAGTTCGTGCTGGACGAGGGCATGGCCGTGGTCGCCGACCACCCGGTCACCGGCAAGCCCGCCGCCATCATCGGCACCGCCGAGAAGGGCTATGGCACCATGAAGGTCGTGGCCCCGGCGGTCGGCGGCCACTCCTCGGCCCCGCCGGCCGACGGCGGCGGCGTCGTCACCCTGGCCAAGGCGGTGCAGGCCATCGACGAGCACCAGGCCCCGATGAAGTTCCAGGGCCCGGGCGCCGACATGCTGAAAGCGATCGCCCCGCACGCCTCGCCTGTGGTCAAGATCTTCGCGGCCAACACCTGGCTGTTCGCGCCGCTGCTGGTGAAGGTCACGGCCAAGACCCCGGCCGGGGCGGCCATGCTGCACACCACCATCGCCCCGACCATGCTGAAGGGCTCGCCCAAGGAGAACGTCCTGCCGCAGGACGCCACGGCCTGGATCAACTACCGCATCGCGCCGGGCGACAGCTCGGCCAAGGTGATGGCCCGGGCCAAGGACGCGGTCGGCAAGCTGCCGGTCGAACTGTCCTGGACCAAGACCGACGAGCCCTCAGCCGTCTCCTCGACCAGCTCGGACGCCTGGAAGACGCTGGCCGGCCTCGCCGCAGACGAGAGCAAGGCCCCGGTCGTGCCGGGCCTGGTCACCGCTGGCACCGACAGCCGTTACCTGGGCGGCGTCGCCAGCGATGTGTACCGCTTCCAGCCGCTGGTGCTCAAAGTCGACGAGACCAAGATCATCCACGGCACCGACGAACACATCAGCCTGGACAATGTCGGGCGAATGGTGCGCTTCTATCAGCGTCTGGTGGAGACCGCTGCGTCGCGGTGAGGTCTCCAGCGGGTGGGGTGAGCGTTCGGGGGAGCGTGGTCGGGGGGCCTTGGCGGTGAGACACCGCCCATGCATTCGGCTTTCGATTTCTCGGGCTTGAACGGCTGTCGCAGATCGCTGCGACACTGCGCCTCAAGTTACAGCGTTCGCCCAACCCCGCTAGAAGCCATCGCATGCCGCCCGCCGACGACGCCTCGCCCCTGAAGGTCAAGCCGACGACCAAGCCGCTCGCCGACAAGTTCGGCGAGGGCTTCGTCTGGGACGCCTGGTACGTCGCCTGCCTGTCGCCCGACCTCAAGCCGGGCAAGGCCGAGAAGCGCGAATATCTGGGCGAGCCAATCCTGCTGGGCCGCACCCGCAAGGGCGAGGTCTACGCCATCCGCGACATCTGCCCCCATCGCGCCGCCGCCCTGTCGGCCGGTCGCGTGCACCGCGAGGCCGACGGCAGCGACAGCATCGAGTGCCCCTATCATGGCTGGCGCTTCGGTCCGGACGGGGCCTGCAAGTCGATCCCGTCCTTGACCGCCGACAGCGACTTCGACATCTCCAAGGTGCGGGTGCGCAAGTATCCGACCGTGGAGCAACAGGGCCTGGTCTGGATCTGGATGGCCTCGGACCCGCGCTTCGACGGCCAGCCGCCGGAGCCGCCGCCGACCATCCCCGGCGTGGTGGGCGGCAAGCCCAAGCTGGTCGACCACCTGGACTACGACATCCACATCGACCACGCCGTGCTGGGTCTGATCGACCCGGCCCACGGCCCGTTCGTGCACCAGCAGTGGTGGTGGCGGACCAAGACCAGCCAACACGAGAAGAAGAAGACCTTCAGCCCCTCCGAGGCCGGCTTCACCATGGTGCGGCACGAGCCGTCCAAGAACTCCAAGGCCTACGCCATCCTGGGCGGCGAGCCGCTGACCGAGATCACCTTCCGCCTGCCGGGCCTGCGCTGGGAGCACGTGACGGTCGGCGACAGGCAGGTGCTGGCCCTGTCGGCGATGACACCGATCAACGCCGGCAAGACCCGGATGAACCAGATCATGTGGTCGGATCACTGGGCCTTCACGGCCTTCTATCCGATCATCCGCGTGGCGGCCCGGGCGTTCCTGCGCCAGGACGGGGCGATCGTGGCGGCGCAAACGCCGGGGCTGCAGCAGAACCCGCCGCTGATGTGGGTGGGCGACGCGGACCAGCAGGCGCGTTGGTACCACCAGTGCAAGCGGGAATGGACGGCGAGCCGACGCGAGGGCCGGGCGTTCGTCAATCCGGTGAAGGATCAGACGCTGCGGTGGCGGACTTAGGGGTTCAGCCCAAAAGCTTGTCATCCCGGAAAGCGCGCAGCGCTTGTCCGGGACCCGGGGCCAAGCCCCGTGCGGCGGCCCCTGGGTCCCGGCTCTCCGCTACGCTACGGCCGGGATGACAAGAGGGGTGCGATGACTTTCACGATTTACCGCCACCGCCTCCTAACCAGCCTCCGCACCCTGCCCACCACACGCGGCTGGCTGTTCTGCCTTGCCGTCTCCGCCGCCACCCTGGCGCTGATGATGGTCATCGGCTTCGTCACCGGCCTCTACCGGCTCCAACCGACCGAACCGGGCCTCCCCCTTCGCATGCTAGTGGTGTTCTTCATCCCCGCCCTCGGCGAGGAACTCCCGTTCCGGGGTCTGCTGACGCCCGGCCCCAGCGAGAGCAACCGGCCAAAGCTCGAGATCGCCACCTCCACCGCCCTCTACACCGTCTGGCACGTCTTCGAGGCCGTGACCTTCCTGAAGTCCGCCGCAGGCATCTTCCTGCGCCTCGACTTCCTGCTGTGCTGCGCCGTCCTCGGCCTGGGCTGCGCGATCACCAAGCGGCAGACGGGCTCGATCTGGCCGGCGGTGATCCTGCACTGGGCGCTGGTGGTGGTGTGGCAGACCTGGCTCGGCGGGGTCAGCGCTCTGAGCTGACGCGCACAAAAAAGCCCGTCCGGTCATGGGGGCGACCGAACGGGCTCTCTTCTCGAAGCGCGGCCAGAGGGACGGAGCGGACGCGCCCCGAAAGCTCAGGCCTGGTTAGGCGCGGTAGACGTAGGCGCTCGAAACGTAGCCGACGCCAACGCCGTCCTGGCCGACCAGGATCCACTTGCCGTCGCCGGTGCGGCCCAGGGCCTGGAAGGTGCTGCCCGAGCTGACCGCGCCCAGACGTTCACCACGGGCCGAGGCGGCCGAGCGCAGGTTCAGGGTCGAACGAGCGACGTACTTCTTGTCCATCTTGACCAGCGGCGCGGCCTGGACCGTCTGGGCATAGCGATAGCCGCCCGACTTGTAGATGCCGCCGACCTCCTTGGCCGCCTCGTTCTTCTGCATGCCGCAGCCGACCGCCGAGCCGGCGCCCGCGCCGACCACGGCGCCGATGGCCGTGCCCGTGCCGCGATCGCCCTTGCCGGCGATCTTGTTGCCGGCCAAGGCGCCCAGCAGGCCGCCGACGACGGCGCCGACTTCCTGCTTGGAGCCCGAGGCCTTGCAGCCGACGACGCCGGCGCTGGCTTGCGGGGCGGCGGCCAGCGACAGAGCGGTGGCGGCGGCGCCCAGGGTCAGGGTGATGGTCTTGATCTTCATCGAGATGGTCATGGTCGTATGTCCCTTTGAAAGTCTCCGGGGTCAGCAACCCCGTGAGACAGACCATGACAGGGGCAAGCTGAACGGTTGCGCGGACCCGTTCAGCAGATTTCGTTCATGTTGAAAAAAGTTCGCTCGGGGTGTTACAGGCCGCCCGCAACGACTTCAGAAAGCTGGCGATGATCCAACCTGGCGCAACCTTCAAGGACAACCTCCAGCACTTACCGGCCATCGACGGCGTGCAGCGCATCGACCTGATCGACGCCGAAGGCAGCGTGGTCGCCAGCATCGAGAACCAGCCGGGCAAGCAGGGCTCGTTGGCCGTCTATCAGTATCTGAAGCAGGCCTTCGGCGCCCTGGACGCCAAGGCGGCCGAGCATGGCCTGCTGGTCTTCGGCGAGCACACCGCGGACGCTAGAGAGCGGCCGGGCGCGCATCCGAACATCGACCGCTTGCTGGCGATCGCGGCCGGCGGCGCGCCGCTGGTTATCGAGATCGCTTAAGCCCCCAGCGCGTACGGGCCGCTCTTCTCCAGGGCCGTCTTCCAGGCCGGTCGCCCGTGCATCCGCCCGATCCACGCGGCCATGTGCGGGTACTCCGGCAGCTTGCCCATCGCCTTGGCGACCTCGGGCACGAAGCTCATCTGGACGTCGGCGCCGGTCAGGCTATCGCCAACGAAGAACTCGCGGCCTGCCAGGTGGTCGTTGACGAACGACAAGTGGTTGGCGATCTCCGACTGGATGCGCGGGTGCAGCGGCGCGCCGCCTTCGCCCAGGCGACCCACGTACATATTCAGCATCAGCGGCAGCATGGCCGAGCCTTCGGCATAGTGCAGCCACTGCTGGTAGCGGTCGTAGTCGGCGCTGGCCGGATCAGGCGCCAACCGGCCCTCGCCATGGCGGCGGATCACGTAGTCGATGATCGCGCCGGACTCGATCACCGTCAGATCGCCATCGACGATGACCGGCGACTTGCCCAGCGGGTGGATGGCCGTCAGCGACGGCGGGGCCAGGCGGGTCTTGGGGTCGCGGGTGTGGAAGACGATCTCGTAGGGAACGCCCAGTTCCTCCAGCAGCCACAGGATCCGCTGCGAGCGCGACTCGTTGAGGTGGTGAACCGTCAGCATGTCTCTTCCCCTTTTATGATTTCACGCTGCGCTGCGGCATTGCTCGCAGATGCGAAAAGCGCCAGGGTGAAAGAAAACAACTGTTTGGCGCAGGGGAGCAAGCATGACGCATACGGCAAGCCCGTCCGAGAGTTTGATCCTGCCCGGCCTTTTGGGCCTACTGCGCGAGGCGGCCGACGCCGCCGGCCTGTTCGTCGCCGAGGCCAAGCCGCAGGTCCTGGCCCACATCGCCCCTGACGGCGGCAAGATCGATCGCAAGCTGGCCGACATCCACCAGCACCGTGTCCACGGCTACGGCTGGTACGCGGCCTATGCCGAGCTGCTGAACCAGGTCGCCGGCTGGGCCGAGCGGCTCCAGGATGAAGGCCGGTTCGGCGAGATCGAAGCCCTGCTGGCCCAGCTGCTGTTCAGCGAGTATTGCGCCCAGCTGGTCGGCGGCGTGCCGATGAACCAGGGCGAGATCGTCCGCCCGGCGCACCTCGTGGAAGACCGCGCGGTGCTGAACCGACTCTATTCCAACTGCCTGATGAAGCTGATGGTCGAGGGCGGCACGCAGGCGGTGAAGACCCGCGTCGCCCAGCTGCTGGCCGACGCGCGCGGCAAGCCGACGCTGGAGCAGACCGGTCTCGACGAGACCTTCGAGATGATCCGCGACCAGTTCCACGCCTTCGCCGAGGAGAAGGTCACCCCCTTTGCCCACGACTGGCACCTGAAGGACCAGCTGATCCCGATCGAACTGGTCGAGGAGCTGGGCGCGCTGGGTGTCTTCGGCCTGACCATCCCGGAAGAGTTCGGCGGCAGCGGCATGGGCAAGACCGCCATGTGCGTGGTGTCCGAGGAACTGTCGCGCGCCTGGATCGGCGTCGGGTCGCTGGCCACCCGCTCGGAGATCGCCGGCGAGCTGATCCTGACCGGCGGCACGGACGCCCAGAAGGAATACTGGCTGCCCCGCATCGCCAGCGCCGAGATTCTGCCGACCGCCGTCTTCACTGAGCCAAACACGGGCAGCGACCTGGGCTCCCTGCGCACCCGCGCGGTGCTGGAGGGCGACCAGTACGTCGTGACCGGCGCCAAGACCTGGATCACCCACGCCGCCCGCGCCGACGTCATGACCCTGCTGGTCCGCACCGACCTAGCCACCACCGACTATCGCGGCCTCTCCATGCTGCTGGCTCCCAAGCCGCGCGGGACCGAGGGCGACGACTTCCCCGCCGACGGCATGAGCGGCGGCGAGATCGGGGTGATCGGCTATCGCGGCATGAAGGAGTTCGAGCTGGGCTTCGACGGCTTCACCGTGCCGGCCGAGAACCTGCTGGGCGGCGTGCCCGGCCAGGGGTTCAAGCAGCTGATGGCCACCTTCGAGAGCGCCCGCATCCAGACCGCCGCCCGCGCCATCGGTGTCGCCCAGGCCGCGCTGGAGACCGGCCTCGGCTACGCCCTGGACCGCCAGCAGTTCGGCCAGGCGATCTTCCACTTCCCGCGCGTGGCCAACAAGCTGGCCATGATGGCCGCCGAGATCATGGGCGTGCGCCAGCTGACCTACTACGCCGCCCGCCAGAAGGACGAAGGCAAGCGGTGTGATCTGGAAGCCGGCATGGCCAAGCTGATCGCCGCGCGGGTGGCCTGGGCGGCGGCGGACAACGCCTTGCAGATCCACGGCGGCAACGGCTTTGCCATGGAGTACGCCGCCAGCCGCCTGCTCGCCGATGCCCGCATCCTGAACATCTTCGAGGGCGCCGGTGAGATCCAGGCGCAGGTGATCGCCAGAAGGCTGCTGGACGGGGGCAACTGAGCGCCCCCTCCGTCTCGTCGCGTATCCGCGCCGATCCACCTCCCCCGCTTCGCGAGGGAGGAGAAAACCTCCTCACCCGTGAAACGGGGGAGGTGGCGCGATGCGCAGCATCGTGACGGAGGTGGCGCTTCATGCCTTGCCGCCCTGCCAAGGCTCAGCATAGCCTCGCGCCCTCACCCGAAGGACGCTTCCATGCTCGCCACAACCCGCCGCACCGCCCTCGTCTCGGCTCTGGCGACGGGAGGTCTCGCGGCGTTCGGCAACCGGGCCTTCGCCCAGGAGACCGGGGCTGTCGGGGCGGCGGTCGACAAGTTCGCGCAAGACGTCATGGCGGCCTTCCCCGACCAGCCGGGCCTGGGCGTCACGGTGGTCGAGAACGGCAAGGTCACCCTGGCCAAGGGCTACGGCGTCAAGAAGCTCGGTACCCAGGACAAGGTCGACGAGAACACCGCCTTCGGCATCGCCTCCAACACCAAGGCCATGACCGCCGCCCTGATCGCCATGCTGGTCGAGGAAGGCAAGCTGGAGTGGGACGCACCGGTCACCAAGTACATGCCGTCGTTCCAGATGAGCGACCCGGTGATCACCAAGCTGATGACCGTCCGCGACCTGCTGGTCCACCGCAGCGGCCTGACGCTGGGGGCCGGCGACCTGATGATCTGGCCCTCGCCCACCCACACCCGCGCCGACATCGTGGCGGGGCTGAAGTACCTGCCGATCGGCGGTCAGTTCCGGGGCGGTTACGCCTATGACAACGTGCTCTATGTCGCCGCCGGCGTGCTGATCGAGACCGTCACCGGCCAGAAGTGGGAAGAGGTCATCAAGACCCGGATCTTCCAGCCGCTGGCCATGAACGACACCGTCTCCAGCCCGGCCCTGGTCAACCTGGCCCACCGCGCCCAGCCGCACTGCCGCCTGGGTCCGCCGGTGCGGGGCCTGGGCCCGCAGACCGTCCTGCCGTTCGACAGCAGCTTCGACGCGGCGGGTCCGGCCGGCGGGGTCAATTCCACGCCCAAGGACATCGCCCAGTGGCTGCTGGTCCAGCTGGGCCTGGGCCAGTCGCAGAGCGGCAAGCGCCTGTGGAGCGAGGAGTCGGCCAAGGAGATGTGGAAGCCGCAGACCATCACCGCCTCCAGCGATGGTCCGATCACGGAGAACCCCGCCCGTCCGTCGATGCAGGCCTACGCCCTGGGCTGGTTCGTGCAGGACCATCGCGGCGAGCGGCTGCTGTGGCACACCGGGGGGCTCGCCGGCTTCATCTCCTATACGGGCCTGCTGCCGGGCCGGAAGTCGGGCATCATGGTGATGACCAACGCCGAGGAGAACCCGGTCCTGCGCTCGATGCGCTACGGCGGGCCGGACCGGCTGCAGGGCCGCAGCGACTTCGACTGGATCGCCTCGTCCAAGCGCGTCCAGGCCCAGAGCGAAGCCGACACCATCAAGGACGCCGCCAAGGCCACGACGCCTTCGTCGGGCGCCAAGCCCAGCCTGCCGCTGGCCGCCTATGCCGGGGTCTATCGCGATCCCTGGTACGGCACGGTGACGGTGAGCGTCATCGGTAAGGGCAAGACCCAGGGCCTGCACGTCTCGTTCGACAAGACCCCGCTGCTGAAGGGCAAGCTGGAGGTGTTCGACGGCGAGACCTTCAAGACGGTGTTCGACGACCGCACCCAGGAGGACGCCTTCTTCACCTTCGACCTGAAGGACGGCAAGGTGGTCTCGTGCCTGGTCAAGGCGGTCTCGCCGCTGGCCGACTTCAGCTACGACTATCAGGACCTGCGCCTGGCGAAGGAAGCCTAGCCCCGTTCGGCGCGGCGGATGCCCTCGAACATCGCCTGGTAGGCCGTCAGCTGGCGGCCTTCCTCGATCTCGTCCGGGGTCTCGGCGCGGATGCTGGTGGTGACGACGATGTCCTGGCCGGTCGGCAGGCGGACCACGCCGGTCTGGTTGGGCAGCAGGTCGATCGAGCCGGTCTGCTCGGGTCGGAAGCTGCGGCCCAGACTGACCGTGACCCGCAGGCGCTCGCCCTGCTGGACCACGCTGGTGAACAGCGAATAGCGGCTGTCGCCCCGCTCGTAAGCGCCCTTGCGGTACAGACGCTGCGAGCCGAAGGCGGTGAAGTCCGCCCACAGCAGGCCGCCATCGGGCGCGACGCCGCTGGCCACGACCTGCACCGCCGAGCCGGGCTGGACCTGCGAGCGGTCGGCGATGGCGTAGACGAACCGTGCACGGCGCATCTGCATCGGCGGCTGGATGACGACGGGCGGCGGTTCGGCGACGGGCTGCAGGACAGACTCGGCGACGGCGACCTGGGGCGGGGCGACCGTGACCTGGCGCGACGGGGCCTTGGGCGCGCGCGGTGCGACGGGCGCCGGCGGCGGACGCGGAGCCTGGGCCGCCGGCGCGACGAAGCGCGGCGGATCGATGGCCATCACCACTTCCGGCGGTCGCGAGGCCCAGACGGCCGAGGCGCCGCCCAGTCCTAAAAGCGCGATGCAGTACAGGCCGGCCAGACGACGGAAACGACTGGGCGTCGGCCGCGAAAGCAGCTTCACGCGCTGGGCCAGCGGGTGAGAAGCCCAGTGGCAGCCCAGCGGCAGCGGCCGCGCGGCCAGCTGGGTCTTCAGCATCGCCTCGGCATAGGCGCGGCGGGCCTTGGGATAGGCGGCGACCACGCCGGCGTCGCAGGCCAGCTCCTGGTCGATGCGCAGCCAGCGGCCCATCACATGGACGGCCGGGTTGAACCAGTTGATGCAGGTCGCCAGGGCCACCAGGGCGTTGACCGGCGGGTCGCGGCGCTTCAGGTGCGTCTGCTCGTGGGCCAGCACGACCTCGCGCTCACGCGGGGTGTAGCGGCCTTCGAAATCGTCGGGCACCACTACGCGCGGCCGCAGCACGCCGACCACCGCCGGCCCGGCCTTCCCGGCCTTGGCGGCCTGCGCGAACCGCACCTGATTCCAGACCAGCCAGGCCAGGCTCGCGGCCACGCCCAACAGCCAAAGTCCCGCGAGATACGGCCGGATGTCGACCGGCGCGTTCGCCACGACCGTTCCGGACATCATAGAGGCTTGCCCCGCCTCAACCGCCGCCGCCGGGATCCGCACCATCATCACCCGCGCCGGCAGCAGCATGGCCAGCCCCGCCAGCAGCGGCAGGCTCCACAGACCGTACGCGACCCGCGCTCCGAACAATCGCCGCACCGGCAGGCGCAGGACCATCACCGCCGCGACCGCGACGGCCAAGGCGAGGTTCAGGTTCAGCAGGTCCGTAAAGAGATCAGCCATCGTCCTCGATGTCCGCGATCAGGTCCTTCAGCAGCTTGACGTCCTTAGCCGTCAGCGACCGGTGCTGCGCGAAGTGTGCGACCAAGGGGGCCACCTCGCCGCCGAAAAGGCGGTCGACCAGGTTCTGGCTCTCGGACTGCACGTAGTCGTCGCGCGACACCAGCGGTCGATAGAGATAGCCGCCCGCCTCGCGCGCGCCGGCGATGGCGCCCTTCTTCAAGAGGCGCGTGATCAGGGTCTTCACCGTCCCGGGCGCCCAGTCGTGGGCCTCGCCGACCTCGGCGACCACGCCCTCGGGCGTCAGGGGGCCCTGGCGCCACAGCGCTTCCATGATCTGGCTCTCGGCGCCGGAAATCCGCATGCGCCCACTCCATTACCGAAATTACATTTGTATTCTGCGCGAGAATACAGCTGTATCCTAACTCAGTCCGTCGCCGAAGCCAGCGACTTATGGGGGAGTTCGAAGTGTCTATCGTCGCCGTCTCGATCGCGCTGGCCGCGCAAGCCGCCGCAGCCGCTTCCCCCGCCCCGCAGGCTCCGGCCAAGAAACCGGCCGAGGCCACCAACGGCGTCAGCGCCGTGACCATCACCGCCGATGCGCCCGCCGTGCGCACCTCGATCGACCGCCGCAGCTACAGTGTCTCGGGCGACCTGGGCGCGCAGTCGGGCGGTATCGCCGACGCCCTGCGCAACGTCCCCTCGGTCGAGGTCAGCGTGTCGGGCGAGGTCAGCCTGCGCGGCGATCCCAATGTCACCATCCTGATCGACGGCAAGCCCTCGGGCCTGTTCAGCGGCGACAGCCGCGGCCAGGCGCTGCAGCAGATGCCGGCCGAGCGCATCGACCGCGTCGAGGTGATGACCAATCCCTCGGCCGAATTCCGGGCCGACGGCACCGGCGGGGTCATCAACCTGATCACCAAGAAGGCCAAGGGCGCGGGCCGCACCAGCTCGATCCGCCTGACCGGCGGCGACCACGGCCGCAACGGCCTGTCGGGCAATATCGGCTACAATTCCGGCAAGCTGTCGGCCTCGGGCGACATCAACTACCGCCGCGACGTCTTCGACCAGGTCGACTACGAGCGCCGCCAGCAGGCCAATCTGGACAGCGAGACGCGAGGCACCACCGACTTCGACATCGATGGCGTCACCAGCCAGGCCACGGTCGACTACGACGTCTCCGACAAGCTGCGGATCGGCGGCGAGGCGCGGCTGTCGCGCTTCAACCTGGCCGTCGACAGCAGCGCCCAGACCGAGCGCGAGAACGCCACCGGCGCCCTGATCCAGGCCTATGGCCGCGACCTGACCATCCGTCAGCAGCGCGACAACGCCGCGATCGTCAGCAGCCTGCGTCGCAAGTTCGGCGGCGACGGCCATGAGCTGTCGCTCCGGCTCAGCTACGACGTCACCGACGACAACCGCACCCGCACGGGGCACACGTCGGGGACCGTCCCTTCGGCCTCCAGCACCTATGACCAGCAGCGGCTGGGCTACGACACCCGCCAGACCGACCTGAAGGGCGACTATGTCCGGCCGATGGGCGCGGGCCAGACCCTGAAGCTGGGCTTCGACCTGCAGTTCGACGACAACGTCTATGACAATGTCGGCCTGCGCGGCGGCTCGCTGGGCGGCCTCATCGTCGATCCCGGCCTGACCAACAAGTTCTTCTACGAGCAGCAGCTCAGCCAGGCCTATGTCACCTATGAGCGACCGCTGGGCGGCAAGCTGACGGCGCTGGCGGGCCTGCGCTACGAGCAGTCGAAGCTCGATTTGACCTCGACCGGCGGCAAGAACGACAACGACACCACCAAGCTGATGCCCAGCCTGCACCTGTCGTACAAGCTGAACGACCAGCAGAAGCTGACCGCCAGCTATAGTGAACGGCTGCAACGCCCCGGCCCGTTTGACTTAAACCCCGTGCCGTTCCTGCTGGACCCGCTGAACTACCGGATCGGCAATCCGAACCTCAAACCCCAGCAGACCCACTCGTACGAATTGGGCTGGCAGTACCGCAAGGCGCCGGTCATGGCCCTGGCTACGCTGTTCTATCGCGAGAACGACAAGGTGGTGACCGACGTGGTCACCGACCAGGGCGGCGGCGTCTTCGTCACCACCAAGGCCAATGTCGCCAACACCCGCAACGGCGGCCTGGAGCTCGTCTTGAACGGCAAGCTGACGAAGACGCTGACCTACAACGTCAGCAGCACCCTGTTCTGGGCGCAGCTGGACGGCTCGAACCTGGGCTTCACCGACAAGCGCACCGGCACGACGGCCCAGGGCCGCGCCAGCCTCAGCTGGCAGGCCACGCCCAAGGATCTGCTGCAGGTCAACAGCTTCATGGTCGGCAAGCGCCTGACGCCGCAGGGCTACGCCCTGCCGTTCGCCGGAGTCGATCTGGGCTATCGCCGCAAGGTCACCGAGCAGCTGTCGCTGCTGGTCACCGTCCAGGACGCCCTGGGCATCTTCCGCGAGAAGCAGGTGATCGACACGCCCTCGCTGAAGAGCCTGGTCGTCCGCGATCCCAACGCCCGCATGATCCGCGCCACCCTGGCCTGGACCTTCGGGACCGGCAAAGGCCGCAAGGACCCCGGCTTCGACTTCGGCGCCCCGGGCGCAGGACCGCAGTAGAACCTAGTGCGTGGGCTGGTCGTCGTCGTCGGCGACGGCCAGCTCCTTAAGCGCGCCCAGGTGCTGGTGCACGCCGCGCCAGACCTCCGGCGGGATCGGGCCCTGGTCCCGCTGAGCCGCGTCGAAGACGATGCACAGCTCCTGCAGGAAATGTTCGTCCTTCAACGCCAGCAGACCCAGAAGGGCCTGCAGCAGTTTCTCGTTGACCTGTGATCTCAGGTTCGCCGCCTCGGCGAGCCGGATTTCACGCCCCTCTTCCGTCACGCTACGCACACTCCCACGATACTCGGGCGGCGTTCTCCCCTCCGCCCTTGGACGGGGACAGTGAAGAACTAAAACGTTCTTGGAAATTGCATTTTTAAGAACACCCCGTGAAGGTTGCCCAGCTTGGGTATGCCCGGAATCCGACTTAGGGCGTTCAGCGCGGCTTCCAGCCCTCGGCGATCAGGCCGATTTGCTTGTCCATCACCGCCGACATCTCCGACGCCGGCGTGGTCCCGCCGGCCGCCGCCGAGATGCGGTAGTTCCAGGCATAGGCCGCCTTCAGCGTGTCGGCGATCAGGTCCAGGTCGAGATCGCCGCGGATCTCGCCCTTGCGCACGCCGTCCTCCAGGACGTCGAGCAGCATCTGGCTCAAGCGCCGATTCTCGCCGAAGGGCGTGACGCCCGGATCGTTGTTCGGATTGTACGAGGCGGCGATGTGGGCCAGGAACAGCTTGGTCCGCCGCGTCTCGAACTCGTAATGGATGGCGAAGATCGAGCACAGCCGATCGGCCACCGTACCGCGCAGGTACGGCACCACGCGGTCGAACTCGCCATAGAGCTCGGCCAGCCGGTGATTCATCACATGGCTCAGCACCTCGGCCTTGGAGGCAAAGGTGGTGAACACGCTACCGACGGACACCCCAGCGCGCTCTGCGATAGCGCGGATGGTGGTCTCCTCGTAGCCGACCTCATTGAAGAGATCCCTGGCGGCCTCGAGCACCCGTTCCCGGGTAGCCGCCTTCTGATCATCTCTTACGCCCACGCACGTCCCCCTCGAACACGCTAGCGTCGTTGTTACAAAGGCGCTCCGTTCCCCCGAACGGAGCGCCCAGTTTCGTTCGTCAGGCGCGAGCGCCTGCGAAGATGACTTTCAGTTGATCCGAAAGACGCGCCAGCAGAGCTTCCACCGACCAACCGTCGTAGACGGCGCGGCGATAGTTGGCGACATACACGTCCCAGGTCATTTCAGCCAAGAGCTTGCCGTCGATATCGGCCTTCAACTGGCCTTGATCGATGCCGCGCTGCAGGGCGTCGGCGATCAGACGGAAGATGTGCTTGATGTCGGCGCGGGCGCGACGCTCGGCGGCTTCCGAACGGGTCCACGACACCGCGATGCTGGCGCGCAGCAGCGGCAGCTGCTCGACGTGGAAGCCGTAGCCGATCGCGAACAGGCCCAGCAGGGCCTCGTCGATGGTCTTGGCGTTACGCGCGGCCTGGACCATCTGGGCGTAGATGACCTCGTAGTCGGCGGTCAGGATCTCTTCGAACAGCTCCGACTTGTCGGCGAAGCTGGCGAACACGGCGCCGGTCGACATGCCGGCGGCCTGGGCGATGTCACGGATCGTGGCGCCTTCGTAGCCACGCTCGCTGAACAGTTGGCGAGCGGCGGCCAGGACGCGTTCACGCGTGCGCTGCTTGGCCAGGGCCCGGCGGGTCAGCTTCACCGGGGAGTCGGTGGCGGACTCGATGTTTACGGACACAAAGCTCATGCGGCGGCCTCCAGGCGGGCGAGAGCGGCTTCGGCCCGCTTCTCGAATTCAATGCAGTACTCATCGACGACGTTCTGAAGGACGTCGGCGTAACGACGGGCCAGCTGGCGGCCATCCTGCGCGGCGTCGCGCAGGTCGGTGATCAGCTGGCGGACTTCGGCCAGGGCTTCTTCGCGATCGGACGCGGAGAGCGCAGCGTTGGTCGAGAGCAGAGCGCTCTGGGCCATTGCAGGTAACTCCTACCCCCGCTGGGGTGAGTGAAAGGCGTTGAACGATCCGCGGTGGGGGAGGTTGATCATGTTCAACGAACGCGCACTGTAAAATAGGAAGCGGGCGCAATAACGCTAGGGGAAGAGCTTTGCAACCGCGAAAACGAACTAAAATCGCCGAACGAAGGCGTGCATCCTAGATATGGGAGCGCTCTCAAAGCGTCACTGCGACAAATCCGCTCAACGAACAGGTTCGCCGAATTGACTCAACGGACGGTGGTCGTCGAACCGAGTCGCCGCCTGAAGGCGGGTGAACGCATGACCGCCCTTACGGCTCCGGGCTCTATGGCGCGGTGTGCCGCGAAGCTTTATTCTCCGCGCCCATGAGCCACCTGTTCGATTTCCTCGTCCCGATCGCCCTGGGCGCCGTGCTGATCGCCCTCGGCGCGGGCCTTTACGCCCTGTTCCGCGGGGGCGACTTCGGCCGCTCCTATTCCAACAAGCTGATGCGCCTGCGCGTGCTCTTGCAGTTCATCGCCATCATCGTGCTGGTGGCCGCCGCGTTCTGGTGGCGGCGTGGCGGCGCGTAGGTAGACTGCTTCGTCGAACGGGAGTCCGCGACGTATGGTCACGCTTAATCGCATCTATACCCGCACGGGGGACGGCGGCTCGACCCGCCTGGCCACCGGCGCGCCGGTCAGCAAGGCCTCGCTGCGGGTGGAAGCCTATGGCGGGGTCGACGAGACGAACGCCACGATCGGCGTGGCGCGGCAGCACACCGGCGCCGACGCGACGCTCGACGCCATGCTGGAGCGGATCCAGAACGACCTCTTCGACCTGGGCGCGGACCTGGCCACCCCGGAGCAGCACGGCAAACCGGAATGGGAGCCGCTGCGCATCCTCGACGGCCAGGTCGAGCGGCTGGAGCAGGAGATCGACCTGCTGAACGGCGAGATGAGTCCCCTGACCTCGTTTGTGCTCCCCGCCGGGTCGCCCGCGGCGGCCGCCCTGCACATGGCGCGCACCGTCTGCCGCCGGGCCGAACGGACCTGCGTGGCGCTGTCCGAGATGGACGGCGAGATCGTGGGCAAGCCGGCGATCAAGTACCTGAACCGGCTGTCTGACCTGCTGTTCGTCGCCGCGCGCTGGAGCAACGACAAGGGCAAGGCCGACGTGCTCTGGAAACCGGGCGCGACGCGGTAATTCCCAAACCCGATTTCCCCGGCGAACGCCGGGGCCCAGATGCATCCGGAGAGTTTGAGGTGGGTTCGCCCTACGGCTTCGGCTTTTCCGCAGCTGCCTTGGGTTCGACCTGGGCCCCGGCGTTCGCCGGGGAAGTCGGGGTGGGGGCGGTCTCCCCATTGATCGGCGGCACGTTCAGCGGGCGGCGCGTCAGGGTCTCGATCGAGTAGACCCGCCCGCACTTCAGCCACTTGCCCGCCCAGGGACGACCCTGCTGCTCGCACTTCTCCTTCGGCCACACCCAGACGACGTGGTAAGTCAGGGCGGCGCCGCTCAGCAGCACGAACAGGCCCAGGAAGATGTACTTCAGGCGGGTGAAAGTCTTGTTCATGGGCGCCCCTTACCGCCTTTCCGCGCGTAAGGGAATTGGCCCAAACAGCGCCGTCCCGCCACGAAGCCAAGGAAATCGTACAACCGTTTGAACGATGGCCCCACTTACGCATTACGCTTACGCAAAGGGAAACTTGCATTGCGCCGCACAAGCGGTAAGTCGGATGCCAAGCACGGATAAAAAACAGCCTGGAGGCGGTGGAAACCGATGAAGGTCCTAGTCCCGGTCAAACGGGTTATCGATTACAACGTCAAGGCCCGCGTGAAGGCGGACCAGACCGGTGTCGACCTTGCGAACGTCAAGATGTCGATGAACCCCTTCTGCGAGATCGCGGTCGAAGAAGCCGTGCGTCTCAAGGAAAAGGGCGTGGCGACCGAGGTCGTCATCGTCAGCATCGGTCCGGCGCAAGCGCAGGAAACGATCCGCACGGCGCTCGCCATGGGCGGCGATCGCGGCGTCCTGATCACCACCGACGCCGATCCCGAGCCGCTGGCCGTGGCCAAGCTGCTGGCGGCCGTCGTGGCTGAAGAGAACCCTAACCTGGTCCTGATGGGCAAGCAGGCGATCGACGGCGACAACAACGCCGTCGGCCAGATGCTGTCGGCCCTGCTGGGCTGGCCGCAAGCCACCTACGCCTCGGCCATCGAGGTTTCGGGCTCGACCGCCAAGGTCACCCGCGAAGTCGACGGCGGCCTGCAGGTCTTGGACGTCGACCTGCCGGCGGTGATCACCGCCGACCTGCGCCTGAACGAGCCGCGCTATGCGTCTCTGCCCAACATCATGAAGGCCAAGAAGAAGGAGATCGCCCAGAAGGCGGTCGCCGACTACAGCGTCGACATCGCGCCGCGCCTGAAGGTGATCAAGGTCACCGAGCCGGCCAAGCGCTCGGCCGGCATCAAGGTCGAAACCGCCGCCGATCTGGTCTCCAAGCTCAACACCGCGGGGGTGCTGTAATGGCTGTTCTCGTCGTCGCCGATAACGACAACGCGCACCTGCGCGACGGCACCCACAAGGTCGTCACCGCCGCCCTGAAGATCTCGGGCGACGTGGACGTGCTGGTCCTGGGCAAGGGCGCCAAGGGCGTCGCCGACGCCGCCGCCAAGATCGCCGGCGTCCGCAAGGTGCTGCTGGCCGAGTCCGAAGCCCTTGGCCACGGCATTGCCGAAGCCCAGGCCGACGCCGTCCTGGCGCTGGCCGGCAATTACGACGCGATCCTGGTTCCGGCCACCTCGGGCGGCAAGAACTTCGCCCCGCGCGTCGCCGCCAAGCTGGACGTCGCCCCGATCTCCGACATCGTCGAGGTCGTCTCGGCCGACACCTTCACGCGCCCGATCTATGCCGGCAACGCGCTGGAGACCGTCCAGTCGTCCGACGCCAAGAAGGTGATCACCGTCCGTCCGACCGCCTTCCCGGCGGCGGGTGAAGGCGGCTCGGCCTCGGTCGAGACCGTCGGCGGCGCGGACGCCGGCAAGACCCGCTTCGTCAGCGAAGAGATGGTCAAGTCGGACCGTCCGGAACTGGCCGCGGCCAAGATCGTCGTCTCGGGCGGTCGCGCCATGGGTTCGGCCGAAGAGTTCCAGCGCGTGATCGAGCCGCTGGCCGACAAGCTGGGCGCCGCCGTCGGCGCCTCGCGCGCGGCCGTCGACGCCGGCTACGCCCCGAACGACTATCAGGTCGGCCAAACGGGCAAGGTCGTCGCCCCGGCGCTGTACGTCGCCATCGGCATCTCGGGCGCCATCCAGCACCTAGCCGGCATGAAGGACTCCAAGGTGATCGTCGCGATCAACAAGGACGCCGACGCGCCGATCTTCCAGGTGGCCGACTTCGGCCTGGTCGCCGACTACAAGACAGCTGTCCCGGAACTGATGGACGCCCTGACGGCGGCTGGGAAGTAAGCCCAGCCTCTACAGGCTTCTGAATAGCGGAAAGGCCCGGAGGAAACTCCGGGCCTTTCTTGTTGGAGCGGCCATGTGAGCGTGGCTCACCGCGCGGTGTGGATGATGCGGGCCCATTGGGCGTTGGGGTCGGCCAGGGAGCCGGGATCGCCCACGGCGCCGGTGGCCAAGGCGAGCACCAGCGCGCCCGCCAGAAGCAGGGTCTTCATCGTCTTCGTCCTTTGAAAGCGTGTGGGGCAGTGCGGCGCCGCGATCAGGACAATGCCAAAGCCCCAGCCGCTTTACGAACGATGCTAATTGCGGGAAGTTGTGAGCCTGACTCACAACCTGGCCGCTCTACCATGCGCCTGCCGCCCTTCTCGTCCCTGGTCGCCCTGGAGGCCGCCGCCCGCCATCGGTCCTACAGCCGGGCGGCCGACGAGCTGTTCGTGACCCATGGCGCCGTCAGCCAACAGGTCCGCAAGCTGGAGGAGGAGTTGGGAGTCCAGCTGTTCGCCCGGCGCGGCAACCAGATGGAGCCGACGCCCACCGGCGCGGCCCTGGCGGCCCGGGTCGGCGAGGCCATGGCCAGCTTGCGCGAAGGCGTCGACATCGCCCGCCGCGCGGCCAGCGGCCCGATCGTGGTCTCGACCGGCACGGCCTTCGCCACCCGCTGGCTGGTCACCCAGCTGGCCCGCCTGACCGCCGAGACCGGCGAGCTCGATCTGACCATCCGCGTCGAGGACCGCCTGGCCGACCTGTCGACCGACGGCGCCGACGTGGCCCTGCGGTTCGGGACAGGACCTTGGCCTGGGACCGACTCGGTGCGGCTGATCGACGAGGTGATGTTCCCGGTCTGCAGCCCCGCCCTGCTGGCCCGCCACCCGATCGACAAGCCCGAGGACCTGGCGACCGCCCCGCTGCTGCGCCACACCGACCTGCCGTGGTCGACCTGGTTCCGGGCCATGGGCGTCGAGGCGCCTGTGCTGTCGCCGGCCCTGGGCTTCGACAATTCGGCCATGATGCTGGACGCCGCCGCCCAAGGGCTGGGCTTCGCCCTCGCCCGCAGCGGCTACGCCAAGCGCGACCTGGAAGACGGCCGCCTGGTGCGCCCCCTCCCCGGCCATGTCGAGGTCGAGACCGGCCACAACTTCGTCTGGCGCGCCGAGAACCCGAAATTGCCCAGGATCCTGAAGCTGCGCGACTGGTTCCTGAAGGAGACCGAGGACGAGCGGGCGCGTTGAGCGAACACCCGATTCCGGTTGTCGCCCGTTGCGTAGCGAGCCCGGCGGGTGTGAAACCTTCTCGCATCGGAACGCGGGGGCGGGATCGTGCCAGGTTGGTCGAAATGGCTCGGCGAGGGGGTCACCACAGTGACCGCCCGCAGCCTGCCCACCCTGGGCCTGCGCCTGGTCATCGGCGCGTTGAGCGCGGCCTGCTACGCTTGGCTGGTCGTCCCGCTTCCTGGCCTGCTCTGGGGCTTGGCCCTAGCCAGCGCCGAGGCGGCCGTCTGGACCACCAGCAGGCCGCAACGCGCCGACCAGCAGAGCACCACCGGCCAGCGCCTGGCCTATGTGGCGGCGGTCGTCTGGATGAACCTGGTCTGGTGGGGGATGGTCGTCCTGCTGTGGACGCAAGGCCAGGAAGTCATGCGCCTGGCGGCCCTGTGCCTGCTGTCGGCGCTGCTGGTCCACGCCCAGGCGTTCACCGCGCGCTCCAAGCTCCTGCTGCTGATCGTCGGCGGCGGGGCGGCGCTGTTGCTGCTGGCCCTGTGCGCGGTCTTCAATCCCTTCCCGCCGGGCCAGAAGCTGGTGCTGAGCATCGCCGCCCTGATGCTGACCGCCTACACGGCCAAGGCCGCCCTGACCAACATGCGCAACGGTCGCGCCCTGGAAGAGGCCAAGGCCCGGGCCGAGACCGCCAGCCAGGCCAAGTCCGAGTTCCTGGCCCTGATGAGCCACGAGTTGCGCACGCCGCTGAACGGCATGCTGGGCCTGTCCCAGGCCCTGAAGCTGGAACCGCTGGAGCCTGGCGAACGCGAGCAGGTCGAGCTGCTGGAAGAGTCCGGCCGCACCCTGCTGGCCCTGCTGAACGACGTGCTGGACTTCGCCAAGATCGAGGCCGGCAAGCTGGAGATCGCCCCGATCGTCGACGACCTGGCGCAGCTGGCCGACCGCGCGGTGCGGCTGCACCAGCCCCAGGCCCGCGAGAAGGGCTCGACCATCACCCTGCAGGTCGACGGCGCCGTGCCGGCGGCGCTGACCTTCGACCCGCTGCGGGTGCGCCAGTGCCTGGCCAACCTGATCTCCAACGCCGTGAAGTTCACGCCCTTCGGCCAGATTCTGGTGCGGGTGGCCTGCCAGCCCGTCGCCGAGGCCGGCCGCGTGCGGGTCAGGATCACCGTCGCCGACACCGGCGTCGGCATGCGGTCCGAGGTGCTGGAACGCCTGTTCACGCCCTTCGTCCAAGCCGATCCGGCCACGGCCCGCCGCACCGGCGGCACGGGCCTGGGCCTCAACATCACCCGCCGCCTGGCCCAGATGATGGGCGGGGCGGTCACCGCCCGCAGCGAGGTCGGCAAGGGCTCGACCTTCGTCCTGACCTTCCTCGCCTACCTGCCCACCCTGACCGCTCCGCGTCCCGGCGAAACGGCCGGCGCGCCGCTGCGGCTGCTGGTGGTCGACGACTACCCGGTCAACCGCAAGGTCATCGGCATGATGCTGGCCCCGCTAGGCTGCGAGATCGCCGAGGCGGGCGACGGTCAGGGCGCGATCGACGCCCTGGGCCGGAGCGACTTCGACATGGTGCTGATCGACTTCAACATGCCTCGCATGGGTGGGCTGGAAGCCACCCGCCGCATCCGCGCCGAGCCCCGCTGGGAGCAGCTGCCGATCATCTGCCTGACCGCCGGCGTCATGGACGACGAACGCACCGAAGCCCTCTCGGCCGGCATGGACGCCTTCATCGAGAAACCGATCGAGATGGCCACCCTGGTCTCGACCATCGGCCGCTTCGACCGGCGGATGGCGGGGGCCTGAGGGCTCCGGTTTCGGCTAGACTCGATTCCCGAGGGAGATCGAGCGCATGACCAGCAGCCAATTCATCGCCAGGCGGACGCCGGAATCGGCGGCCATGACCGCCAAGCTCAAGCGGGCCGCGACGATCACCGCCGCGCTCAACCGGCTGACCTTCAACGAGGCCGGCGAGGCGCGGGCGCTGTTCGCCGAGCTGATCCAGCAGCCGGTCGACGAGACCTTCCTGCTGATCCCGCCGCTCTACACGACCGGCGGGCCGGACATCCGCGTCGGGCGCAACGTGTTCATCAACCAGAACTGCACGATCTACGACCTGGGCGGGGTCGAGATCGGCGACGACGTGATGATCGGGCCCAATGTCAGCCTGATCACCTCCGGCCATCCGATCGAGCCCTCGCGGCGGCGCGACGGGGTGACCGCCGCGCCGATCCGGATCGAGGCCAATGTCTGGATCGCCGCGAACGTGACGATCATCGGCGGAGTGACGGTGGGCGAGAATTCGGTGGTGGCCGCAGGCTCGGTCGTGACCCAGGACGTGCCGCCGAACACGCTGGTCGGCGGCAATCCCGCGCGGGTCATCCGCTCGATCGCGGAGGACTAAGCCGCTAGCCGCAGCGTTGGCGCGGTCTCGACCACCGACACGTCCAGACCCCGCATGGTCGCCGTTACCGCCACGTCCAGCGGCGTGCGGGGTTCCTCGCCGAGGAAGGTGACCAGGCGGCGGTTGTCGAGGCGGACGGGGTCCTGCCAGAACGGCTTCATCTCCAACAGTTCGCGCAGGGTCTCGTTGAACGGCGCGGCCAGGGGCAGCAGGCCCCAGGGCAGGCGGCGGACATTGGCGCGCTTGTGGCCGGCGGCGCGGGCGATGGCGCGGATCATGGCGGTCCCGTCGGCGTCCCACTGGCCGTCGAAGTGGAAGCGGGCGAAGGCCGGCAGCTCGGCCTCGCGGTCGGCCAGGCGGGCGAAGGTCTCGCCGACGTCGGGCAGATAGGCCCAGGCGTGGCCAACACCCTTGTCGCCCGGATAGAGGATGGACGTCACCGGCTTGCCGGGCGTGACCAGGCCCGAGGCGAACCAGCTGTTCAGCGTCGAGCGCGGGCCGAAATAGTCGCCGGCGCGCAGGATCAGCGAGCGCACCCTGCTAGTGGCGGCGGCTTCCAGGCGGGCCTCCATCTCGACGCGGATCTTGCCCTTGCGGGTGAAGGCGCGCTGCGGCGTGGTCTCGTCGATCAGGGCGTTGGCGGCGGGGTCGTAGTTGTAGATCGTGCCCGGCAGCAGGATGCGCGCACCGCTGTCGCGGGCGGCGGCGATCGAATTGTCGATCATCGGCAGGACCAGCTGCTTCCAGCCGCGATAGCCGGGCGGGTTGACCGCGTGGACGATGATCGACGCGCCTTGGGCGGCGGCGACCACGGCAGCGCGGTCCATGACGTCGCCCTGGACGTACGCCAGGTCCGAGCGCGTGGCCTTGGTCAGGTCGCGGACCAGGGCGCGGACGGTCCAGCCGTGGCGGACCAGGGCGGCGGCGGTCTCGCCGCCCACGCCGCCATTGGCGCCGAGGACGAGAGCGATGCGGTTTGGGGAGGTGGTCATCGGGCGTCTCCGTGAATGTCGATGACCGGAAGATGCGGCGTGAGCATCTCAATAGAAATTGCCGAGAATGATCGATCGGCTTATCAAAAATAGATGAGCCAAGATCTCCCCTCCGCCATCGATTGGGAGCGCCAGCGCGCCTTCCTGGCCGTGATCGACACCGGCAGCCTGTCGGCGGCCGCCCGCCAGCTGGGCGCCGCCCAGCCCACGGTGCGCCGGCGGATCGAGGACCTGGAGGCGCAGCTGGGCGTGGCGCTGTTCACCCGCTCGCCCTCGGGCCTGTCGCCGACCGCCCTGGGCAGGGACCTGGCCCAGCACGCCCGGACGATGGCGCTGGCCGCCGCGTCCCTGGCCCGCGCCGCCTCGGCCGAGGCGGGGGCGGCCTCGGGCGTGGTGCGGATCACCGCCAGCGAGGTGATCGGCATGGAGGTGCTGCCGGCGATGCTGGCCGACCTGCGCGAGACCCATCCGGGCCTGGTGTTCGAGCTGGCCCTGACCAACCGCAGCGAGGACCTGCTGCGCCGCGAGGCCGACATCGCCGTACGCATGGTCCGCCCCACCCAGGAGGCCCTGGTCGCCAAGCGGATCGGCAATGTCAGCCTGGGCATGTTCGCCCACAAGCGCGTGCTGGACGCCTGGGGCCGGCCGACCACCATGGACGAAGCGCGCCGCATGCCGCTGATCGGCTATGAGAGCGAGACGATCGGCGTACGCGCCGTGAAGGCCATGGGCCTGGACCTTCGCGTCGAGGATTTCGCCTTCCGCACCGACAACGATGTGGCCCAGCTGCAGGCGATCCGCGCGGGGCTGGGCTTAGGCATCTGCCAGGTCGGCCTGGCCGCCCGCGACCCGATGCTGGAACGGGTGATGGCCGATGCGTTCGCCTTCGATCTGGAGACTTTTGTCGTCACCCACGAGGATCTGAAGGACGTTCGCCGGGTCCGTCTGGTGTTCGACGCCCTGGTCGACGGCTTGACGCGCTACGCCAGAGTTGGAAATATAGTTTAAACTGTACACTTTTCCACCTAAAGTGGACCTGCGATTCGTGCAATCGCACCGGCGGCGTCTTTCGGGGGCGCGTTGAGTTTCCTGGAGTAGCGATGGTCGCCGGCGTTTCCGAGAGCCTCTCCAGCCTCCCCGCGTCTCGCATCGCGACGCTGAGCGCCGCGGCTTTGGCCGACGCGCCGCCGTCCGAATTCGCCAAGCTGACCAAGGCCCAGGTGGCGGCGATCTCGGCCACCGCGATGAGCGGCCTAACCGCCGAACAGCTGGCCAAGTTCGACAAGACCCAGCTGTCGGCCCTGACCACGGCCCAGCTGCCGCGCCTGTCGGCGGGCGTCACCTTCAGCGGCGACCAGCTGAAGCTGCTGAACAACTCGCAGGTGCAGGCTCTGTCGGCCACGACGGTGTCCCGGCTCTCCACCGACGCGCTGGACGATATGTCCCTGGCCCAGGTGGCGTCCCTGTCGTCCGCCGCCGTCTCGTCCCTGTCGCGCGAGCAGGTCCAGAGCCTGTCCCTGGCCCAGGTGCGGTCCCTGACCACCGGCCAGCTGCGCCTGCTGCCCGCGTCCGACATCGGCGAGTTCAGCAACGACCAGCTGAAGGCCCTCAGCGCCGTGCAGATGGGCGGCCTGACCCAGACCCAGATCGCGGGCATGTCGCGCGAGCAGTTCGCACAGTTCACTCCGGCCCAGTTCGCCGGCCTGTCGGTGCCGACCCTCAAGGGCCTGGACGCCGAAGCCATCGCCCTGACCACGCCCGAGCAATGGGCGGGCGTCAGCGCCCTGCAGCTTTCGGCCCTCAACGCCACGCAGCTGAAGGCCCTGGGCCCCGAGCGGGTCGGCGTGCTGACCGCGACCCAGATCCGCAGCCTGTCGTCGGCCGAGATCGGCAAGGCTGGGGCCAGCTTCCTGAACCAGCTGCGGCCGAACCAGATCAGCGGCCTCAGCGGCAACCACACCGGCGGCCTGTCGGTGACCGACATCGACGCCCTGCGCCCCGAGCTGCTGGCCGCGATGGATCCCGTGGCGATCGGCGGCCTGTCGGCCACCGCCTTCGCCAGCCTCGACGCCACCCAGGTGGGCGTGCTCAGCGCCGCCCAGATCGCCCGCCTGCTGCCCGCGCAGCTGAAGGCCCTGAGCGGCGACGACTTCAACGAGTTCACCCGGTCCCAGCTGAAGGCCTTCACCGCCGCCCAGATCCGCGAACTGCCGCCCGAGCGGCTGGCCGCGCTGTCGGACGAGGACTTCGCGGAGTTCACCCCGACCCAGATCAAGGCCCTGCAGCCGCTGCAGCTGAAGGCCCTGTCGACCAGCGACATCGCGGCCCTGACCACCGCCCAGGTCGCGGCCCTGACCTTCGACCAGATCGGCGCCCTGTCGGGGACCCAGTTCGCGACCCTGCGCAGCGTCGCCTCCCTGACCAGCCTGCAGCTGAAGGGCGTCACGGCCACCCAGATGAAGGTGCTGACGCCCACCGACATCGGCCGCCTGACCCCCACCGAGATCGCCGCGCTCAGCCCGACCCAGGTCGGCGGCCTGACGCCCGAGGCGCTGTCGGCCCTGGACGCCACCCAGACGGCCCGCCTGAACATCAACCAGATGCGCGGCCTGTCGACGACCCAGCTGAAGGGCCTGACCGATGACGACGTCGGCGAGCTGAACACGACCCAGATCGCCGCCCTGGACGGCAATCAGGTCGGCGTCCTGGTCCCGCACCTGTCGACCACGGCGATCGGCAACCTGGGCAGCACCCAGGTCGCCAAGATGTCGACGACGATGCTGGACAGCCTCAGCGCCACCCAGATCGCGGCCCTGGGCGCCAACCAGCTGCGCGGTCTGACGGCCGACCAGATGGCCAACCTGCCGTCCGACATCGCCTCGAACCTGACCGCCACCCAGATGGCCAGCCTGTCGGCCAGCCAGCTGGGGCAGCTGTCAGTGACCAATCTGGGCCGGCTGAACGCCGACAGCCTGCGCCAGCTGACCACCGCCCAGGTGCGCGGCCTGACGTCGACGCAGCTCAAGGGCTTCGCCACGACGATGTTCAGCGTCCTGGCCCCGACCCAGATCGCGTCCCTGACCGGCGTGCAGATCGCGTCCCTGACGCCGGAGCTGATCGGCAATCTCAACGCCGACCAGTGGGCCGGCCTGGCCGTCACCCAAGTCCAGGGGCTGAACGCCACCCAACTCTCGGGCCTGGACGCCACCGACCTCGGCTATCTCAGCACCACCCAATGGACCGGCCTGCGCCCCAGCCAGCTGGCCGGCCTGAACAGCACGGCGGTGGCGGCGATCGCCAACGATCGCCTGTCCCTGCTGACCGCCAGCCAGATCGGCGGCCTGTCGGCCACCGCCTTCTCGGCCCTGGACGCCACCCACGTGGCGAACCTGACCACCACCCAGATCGGCGGCCTGACCGCCACCCAGCTGCGCGGCCTGGCGTCCGAGGACATGGGCGAGTTCAGCGCCACCCAGGTCGGCGCGATCGCCGCCTCGCAGCTGGGCGGCCTGTCGGCGACCGACGTCTCGGTCCTCAGCCCCACGCAGCTGGCCGCGCTCAGCACCAGCCAGGTCCGGGCCCTGGTCCCGTCGCAGGTCTCGGCCCTGCAATCGACCCAGGTCAGCGGCCTGTCGGCCACCCAGCTGGCGGCGCTCAGTTCGGTCCAGGTCGGAGCCCTGGCGCCCGACGCCCTGCCCGCGCTCAGCGCCACCCAGGTGGCCGGCTTCACCTCGGCCCAGCTGGCCGGCCTGTCGACCACCCAGGCTGGAACCATGGTCGGCGAGCAACTGGCCGCCCTGGCCGTGACCCAGGTCGGCAGCCTCTCGGGCGCCTTCCTGTCGGCCCTGACGCCCACGGCCTTCGCGGCCCTGACCGCCACCCAGGTCGCACGCCTGTCGACCAGCCAGCTGCAAAGCCTCAGCACCACCCAGATCGGCAGCCTGTCGACCACCGACTTCGGCGAACTGTCCACGACCCAGGTCGACAGCCTGACCGCCTCGCAGCTGGGCGCGCTGTCGACGACCAATATCGACAGCCTGACGACCACCCAGATCGCCGACCTGTCTTCGGCCCAGTTCGCGGGCCTGACCCCGACCCAACTGGCCACCCTGCCCGAGAGCGTGTTCCAGGGCCGCCTGCCGACCCTGAGCGCCACCCAGATGGCGGGCCTGTCGCCGACCTTCATCGCCGGCCTGACCTCGACCGAGGTCGCCAACCTGAACCCGACCCAGCTGGGCTCGCTGTCGACTCAGGCCTTCGCGGCGCTGGGCACGACTCGCCTGGCCAGCCTGACCACGACCCAGATCACCGGCCTGTCGACGACCCAGGTGGCCAGCCTGGACGCCAACGCCTTCGGAGCGCTGTCGGTCACCCAGGTCTCCGTGCTGTCCGGGACCCAGATGGGCGCGGTGCGGGGCGAGATCCTCTCGGCCCTGGACGCCACCCAGTTCGCCCGCCTGACCACCAGCCAGGTGCGCGGCCTGACGACCAGCCAGATCGAGCAGTTCAGCGCCGCCGACATCGGCGATTTCACCGCCACCCAGATCGGCGCCCTGGGCGCGGCCCAGCTGGAAGGCTTCTCGGCCGCCGACATCTCGGCCCTCAGCGTCACCCAGGTGGCGGCGCTGTCGGCCGGCCAGATCTCGGCCCTGACCCCGGTGCAGGTGCGCGGCCTGACGCCCGTCGACATCGGCGAGTTCAACAAGACCCAGGTCGCGGCCCTGACCAACACCCAGATCAGCGCCCTGTCGCTGGCGGCGGTGAACGGCATGAGCGACGACCAGTTCAGCAGCCTGTCGGCGACCCAGGTGCGCGGCTTCTCCGGCGAGCAGCTGACGGCGTTCGGGGCCGAGGGCCTGGCGCGCCTGTCCGGCGCCCAGCTGGGGGCCCTGACCACCACCCAGGTCGGCCAGCTGCCGGCGGTGGCGATCCGCAGCCTGACGGGCGCCCAGATCGGCCAGATCATGCCCAGCCAGATCTCGGGCTTCACCAGCGAACAGATCGCCGCCTTCACGCCGAACCAGCTGAGCGGCCTGTCGCGGGCCCAGGTCAACAAGCTGACCGCCGCCCAGCTGGACGCCATGTCCGTCGCACAACTGGAGGCCATCGGCCTCTAAACTTCGGAACCCTGTGGCGCCGGCGCCACCATCACGCGAGCGTCGCACTTCTGTCGCCGGCCCGTCTCACGGCGTCCCTATCCCCGCCCCATCGCATCCTTTGGTGGGGATAAGGAACAATGCAGAATACCAAGACTTCGAAGCGCCAGACCGGGCTCTGGTGCGGCGCGGCCATGCTGGCCCTGCTGGCCACCAGCGCGCACGCCGCCGAGACGGCCGCCGCGCCGGCTCCGGCTGAAACCGAATCGACCAGCGTCGAGCAGGTCATCATCACCAGCCAGCGCGAGACGCGTTCGGCCGTGGCCATGGAAGCCCAGCAGATCCAGCGCGTCCTGCCCGGCGCCAGCCCGCTGAAGGCCATCCAGTTCCTGCCCGGCGTCGTCTATCGGACCGCCGATCCGTGGGGCAACAACGAGCAGAACCTGTCGCTGTTCGTGCACGGCTTCTCGACCCAGCAGCTGGGCTTCACCATGGACGGCGTGCCGCTGGGCGACCAGCAGTACGGCAACTACAACGGCCTTTCGGTCTCGCGCGCCGTCACCTCGGAAAACGTCAGCCGCGTGACCCTGTCGTCGGGCGCCGGCTCGCTGGGCGTGGCCTCGACCAGCAACCTGGGCGGCGCCATCGAAACCTTCAGCCGCGATCCGTCGGCCGAGCGCGGCCTCAACATCCGCCAGACGATCGGCAGCCACGACGCCAGCCGCACCTTCGTGCGCCTCGACAGCGGCGATCTGGGCAATGGCTTCCGCGCGTACATCTCGTACCTGCGCCAGGACGCCAAGGCCTGGGACTTCGAAGGCCACCAGCGCGGCCACCAGGTGAACCTGAAGGTCGTCAAGGAAGGCGAGCACGGCAAGTTCACCTTCTACGCCGACTGGCAGATGAAGGTTGAGCCCAACGAAGACGCCACCGCCTTCGGCAACCAGCAGACCGCCGCGGCGGCCGGCTTCACGCCCTATAGCCGCCCGTTCCTCTATCCGAACCTGGCGGCCTGCACGAGCACCCTGACGGGCGGCCCGGGCACGCCTAATCCGGCCCAGGGCAACAACTTCTCGAACTGCTTCAGCGCCGCCCAGCGCGAGGACATCCTGTCGTACGTGAAGTACGACTGGACCCCGGTCGAGGGCTTCACCTGGAGCAACCAGGTCTACTTCCACTATAATTTCGGCCGCGGCATCGTCGCCGGCCCGGTCAACAACGCCGGCCTGCCCGCGCTGTTCGCCGCCTACTATCCGAACCTGATCGTCGGCGGCTCGCCGACCAGCGCCGGCAGCCTGCAGAACCTGGTCAACCTGTTCGGCGGCAGCGGCAACGAAGTGCGCACCACCGAGTACCACATCAACCGTCCGGGCGCGATTTCGACGGTCGAGTGGACCCTGGGCGATCACCAGATCAAGGGCGGCATCTGGTTCGAGCACAACGAACCGACCCAGCAACGCGCCTGGTATCCCTTCACCGCCGAGAACAACGACCTGACGCCGTACGACGTGCCGCGCGGCAAGAAGGCCCTGGTCCAGTACGCCGCCGAGTTCTTCACCAACGACATCCAGCTGCACCTGCAGGACCAGTGGCGGATCACCCCGCAGCTGCTGCTGCAAGCCGGCTTCAAGTCGAGCCTGCAGGACGCCACCGGCAAGTTCCCGATCAACCAGGTGAACCTGCCGACGACGGCCGTGCCGGTCCACTATCCGACCGGCAGCATCACCTCGAACAAGTGGTTCCTGCCGCAGGCCGGCCTGCTGTGGGACGTCAGCGAGAACGACCAGGTCTTCGTCAACGTCCAGCAGAACATGCGCCAGTTCATCCCGTACGGCGCCGGCAGCGGTTTCTACGGCTTCTCGGCCTGGAGCCTGGGCACGCAAGCCGCCTTCGACCTGTTCAAGACCACGGTGAAGCCGGAAACCTCGTGGACGTATGAAGCCGGTCTGCGTACGCGCCGCGACGTGGCCTGGGGCCCGATCACGGGCGTCGACGGCCAGATCAACGCCTACAATGTGAAGTTCAGCAACCGCCTGCTGAACATCGCGCCGTTCAACTTCATCAACCCGGCGCCGGCCATCCTGGCGAACGTCGGCGGCGTGACGACCAAGGGCATCGACGTCGCCGGCACGCTGAAGTTCGGCTCGCACTTCCAGCTTTACAACGCCCTGTCGTACAACGAGTCCAAGTACGATCAGGACTATCAGTCGGGCACGACCATCGTCGGCGGCGTCTCGACGCCGGTCACGGTCGCCACCGGCGGCAAGTACGTGCCGCTGATGCCCAAGTGGCTGAACAAGACGATCGCCCGCTTCAACTACGGCGCCTTCGACGCCCAGATCAGCGGCGACTATGTCGGCAAGCGCTACGTCACCTACCTGAACGACATGTCGGTCAAGTCGATGATGCTGGTCGACCTGCAGGCCGGCTACACCTTCGACATGACGGACAAGGGCTTCGTGAAGGGCCTGCGCCTGACGGGCAACGTGACCAACCTGTTCGACAAGAAGGGCGTCTCGACGGCCACCGTGACCGGCAACTCGGGCGGCTACGGCGCCTTCCCGCAACCGCCGCGCATGGGCTACCTGACGCTGTCGGCGGACTTCTAGACCGTAGAAGCTGTCATCCCGGACAAGCGCGTAGCGCGCCGATCCGGGACCGCAGGAAGCGCCGAGCTTTCCGCGGTCCCGGGTCTCCGCTTCGCTCCGCCCGGGATGACAATTTCAAAAGAAAAAAGGCCCGGTGGATCGCTCCACCGGGCCTTTCGTCTTTCCGTACCGAAGGACGCTTAGTCCTTGGCGCGTTCCTGATAGCTGTTGTCTTCCGTCAGGATGATCACGCGGGTGCCAACGGTGATGTACGGCGGCACGGTCGTCTTGACGCCGTTGCTGAGCACGGCCGGCTTGTACGACGACGAAGCGGTCTGGCCCTTCACCGACGGTTCGGTGTCGACGATCTCGAGAACCACGGTGCGCGGCAGTTCGATGGCGATCGGCACGTCGTTGTGCGTCGACAGCTGCACCGTCATGTTCTCTTGCAGGTACGGAGCGGCGTCGCCGATCACGTCCTCGGTGGCCACGAGCTGGTCGAAGCTTTCCGGGTTCATGAAGTGGAAGCCGTCACCGTCCTGGTACAGGAAGGTGTGGTTGCGCTGGTCGACGAAGGCGCGCTCGACCTGCTCGGTCGTGCGGTAGCGTTCCGAAACCTTCACGCCGTCCGAGATGCGGCGCATGTTCAGCTGGGTCACCGGCGTGCCCTTGCCCGGGTGGATGTTGTCGACCGTCAGGACGACATAGAGCTTGCCGTCCATGTCGACGACGGCGCCTTTGCGGAGCGAGCTGGCTGCGACCTTCACGTAGTTACGTTCCTTGGATGAAAGCGCGCGCGAGGCCGCGGGCGCTATCGTGCTATTGATCCGTGAGCGCCCTCGTATAGCGAACGGGCCGAAATCTCCAGTCTCTTCGGTTGTCAGCTCTTGTCCTCACACTCGACTACTTGGTGGCGCCGCGACGTCCACGCCGATCGTCGCCCGTTCCTGCTGGCCCGCAACCGGATCACCAAGGCCTTCCGCGCCTGGTTCGAGGCCGAGGGCTTCGAGGAGGTCGAGGCCGCCGCGCTACAGGTCTCGCCGGGCAACGAGGCGCATCTGCACGCCTTCGCCACCCAGGCCCTGACGATCTCGGGCGAAGCCAGCCCGCTCTATCTGCACACCTCGCCGGAGTTCGCCTGCAAGAAGCTGCTGGCGGCGGGCGAGGAGAAAATCTTCAGCCTGGGCAAGGTGTGGCGTAACCGCGAGCGCGGGCCGCTGCACCATCCCGAATTCACGATGCTGGAGTGGTATCGAGCGGGCGCGCCGTACCAGACCCTGATGGACGACTGCGCGACCCTGCTGGCCCTGGCGGCCGAGACGGCTGGCACGAAGTGCTTCGATTTCCGGGGCATGAGCTGTGACCCGCTCGCGCAGCCCGAGCGGCTGTCGGTGGCCGAGGCGTTCCAGCGCCACGCCGGCGTCGACCTGCTGGCCAGCGTGGCGGCCGACGGCTCGACCGACCGTGACGCCCTGGCCGTCGCCGCCCGCGCCGCCGGGATCCGGGTGGCCGAGGACGACGGCTGGGCCGACGTCTTCAGCCGCATCATCGTCGAGAAGGTCGAGCCGCGCCTGGGCGAAGGCCGCGCCACGGTGCTGTGCGAGTATCCGATCTCGGAGGCGGCTCTGGCCCGCCCCAAGGACGCCGATTCGCGCGTGGCCGAACGCTTCGAGCTCTATGCCTGCGGCGTCGAGCTGGCCAACGCCTTCGGCGAACTGACCGACCCCGCCGAGCAGCGCCGCCGGTTCATGATCGAGATGGACGAGAAGGCCCGCATCTACGGCGAGCGCTATCCGATCGACGAGGACTTCCTGGCGGCGCTGGAGCACATGCCGGAAGCCTCCGGCTCGGCTCTAGGCTTCGACCGCCTGGTCCTCCTGGCCAGCGGCGCGCGGCGGATCGAGGACGTGGTCTGGACGCCGGTGGCCCAGACCTAGTTCACGCGCTGATGAACCACTGCGTACGGGTCCGCGTGGATGCGCCGCCAGGCCGGGTCCTTGTCCAGCAGGGCTACGACCGGATCGTCCGGCGTGAAGATCGTCCAGGCGACGTGGTAATCGGCCAGCAGCTTGCGCAGGGCGGCGGGGTCGGGTTCGACGGCCTGGAAGTAGCGGGCGCTGAAGGCGTCGCCGTACATGTCGGCGCGGCCGTCGATGAAGGGCTTCACGCCTTTGTAGATGAGGTAGCCGCCTAGGCCGTAGCCGTTCAGGACAGGCTTGGCCTTGAGGTCGGCGGGCACGCTGTCGATCGCGGTCACCGGGCTGTTGAGGCCGTCGACGCGGTGCAGCGGCAGGGCCAGACGCACGCCTAACAACAGCACGCAGGCGACGCCGAAGCCGGCCAGCAGGGCGCGTGACGGCTTCGGCCGCCCAGGCTCATGCCCCAGCGCCTCGGCCAGCGGCCCCGCCAGCAGCAGCGGCGCGATGGCGGCCAGGACCAGCTGATGACGGACATGTTGCAGGCCCATCAGCAGCAAGGCCAGCAACAGCAACAGCCGGAAAGTCGGGACCTTCACGCCCCGGCCCAGGCAGACGAACAGGGTCGCCAGCAGCACCATGGCGAAGGGCGAGAGGTGCGAGAAATCCTCGGCCCGCCACTCGGTGATGTGCGGCAGCACCGCCATGCTGGTCACCTGGAACGGGAACAGCAGCGCCGCCGGCCCATGCGGAGTGATCGCGGCGCAGATGAGGCTCGCCAGTCCGAACAGGCCCCAGCCGCGCAACACCTTCAGCCGGTTCGCGTCCGGCGCGGCCAGAGCTTCCAGCCCGAACGCTCCGGCGACCACGAAGCCGAACACCCAGCTGCCGTGCAGGTTGGCCCACAGGATCATCAGCGGCGCGAACCAAAGGCGCGGGGCGCGATCCTCGTCGCGGGCCGCCAGCATCTCGATCGTCCAGATCAGCAGCATCGGCAGCATGAAGAGGTGCGGCCGCACCAAGAGGCTGCCGCTCATGCAGGCCAGGGCCAGCACGGTCGTGGCAGTCAGGGTCAAGCCGCCCAGGCTCAGCGACAGCCGGCGGACCAACAGCCAGGTCGCGCCACCGACGGCGATCGCGAACAGCGCCGTCACCCCGGCCCAGCCCGCGGCGCGCGCGGCCAGCGCCATCAGCGCCTCGGACAGCCACTCGTGCGCCACCCAGGGCCGGCCGGCCTGCGTGTAGGAGAAGACGTCGTGGTCGGGGACCCGGCCGTGGGCCAGGATCCACTCGCCCGTGGCCATGTGCCAGTAGGTGTCGCCGTCGTTCAGCACCTGCGGCGCGAACAGCATGACCAGCGCCATCAGCAACGCCGCGGCCAGCGGGACGATGTTGCGTTCCTGGGTCACGATGGTCCTCTCCCCTTCCGAAACAGGGTTAAGGGGCAGAGCTGAACAGACCCGTAATTTGCCTCCGCCCCGGAAATCCCGCATATCCCCGCGCCTCATGGTCCCGAAAACCCTCCGCGACGTCCGGTCCCTGACCGAGGCCGGGCTGGTCCCGCCCGAGCGCCTGCCGGCGCTGGAGGCGGTGGCGGCGCGCTATGCGGTGGCGATCACCCCGGCGATGGCCGAGCTGATCGATCCGGCCAACGCCAATGACCCTATCGCCCAGCAGTTCATCCCCTCGTCCGAAGAGCTGGTCGCCAGCCCCGGCGAGAGCGGCGATCCGATCGGCGACGATATCCACAGCCCTGTGGATGGAATCGTGCATCGCTACCCCGACCGGGTGCTGCTGAAGCCGACCCACACCTGCGCGGTCTATTGCCGGTTCTGCTTCCGCCGCGAGATGGTCGGACCCGAGGGCCTGTCGAACCTGTCGCCCGCCCAGTTGGATGCGGCCTTCGCCTATATCGCCGGCCGGCCGGAGGTCTGGGAGGTCATCGTCACCGGCGGCGACCCGTTCGTGCTGTCGCCCCGCCGTCTCGCCGACCTGATGGACCGGCTGGAAGCCATCCCGCACGTCCGGATCGTCCGCTTCCACACCCGCGTGCCGGCCGTCGATCCGAGCGCGGTAACTGACGAGCTCGTCGCCGCCCTCAAGCGCACGACCAAGACCGTCTATGTCGCGCTGCACGCCAACCATGCCCGCGAGCTGACACAAGCCGCCCGCGCCGCCTGCGCCCGGATCGTCGATGCGGGCATCCCGATGCTGAGCCAGACCGTGCTGCTGCGCGGCGTCAACGACGACGCCGAGACGCTGGCCGAACTGATGCGGACCTTCGTCGAGCTGCGCATACGGCCCTACTACCTGCATCACCACGACCACGCGCCAGGCACGGCCCACCTGCGCACGACCCTGGCCGAGGGCCAGGCGATCATGAAGTCCCTGCGCGGCACGGTTTCGGGCCTGGCCCAGCCGACCTACGTGCTCGACATCCCCGGCGGCCACGGCAAGGTTCCGGTCGGCCCGACCTATGTAGAAGCAGGATCGGTTGAGGATCCGAATGGGACCGCTCACCCCTATCCGCCCACAGCGTAAGCCCAACCGCCACAAGGCTTTGCGGCGCCGCTCGCGCTGCATCGCAGCAAATCCTGGACGAGCGCGGGGTTTCTCGTGCTAGAAAAGTCGGCATATCCCAAGGCCTGGGCGCGTAAGCCTGGCGCGACATCAAGCGAAGGCTTGGCTTTTATGAGTGAAATCAAGACGGTCGGCATCATCGGCGCCGGCCAGATGGGGTCGGGCATCGCGCATGTCGTCGCCCTGGGCGGCTATGACGTGCGCCTTCACGACGTCTCGCGCGAGCGGATCGACGCCGGTCTGGTCCTGATCGAGAAGAACCTGGCCCGCCAAGTCGGCCGTGGGATCATCGACGAGGCCGCGATGACGGCCGCCCTGTCCCGCATCTCCCCGGCCGAGAGCCTGGAAGCCATCGGCGCCACGGACCTGGCCATCGAGGCGGCGACCGAGAACGAGGAGATCAAGAAGTCGATCTTCCGCAGCCTGCAGCCGCACCTCGGCGCGGACACCATCCTGGCCTCGAACACCTCGTCGATCTCGATCACGCGCCTGGCCTCGGTCACCGACCGTCCCGAACGCTTCATCGGCCTGCACTTCATGAACCCGGTGCCGTTGATGAAGCTGGTGGAGATCATCCGCGGCATCGCCACCGACGTCCCGACCTACGAGCGCGCCGTCGCCTTCGCCCAGTCGCTGGGCAAGATCACGAGCAACGCCGAGGACTTCCCCGCCTTCATCGTCAACCGCGTGCTGGTGCCGATGATCAACGAGGCGATCTACACGCTGTACGAAGGGGTCGGCACCGTCGACGCCATCGACACGGCGATGAAGCTGGGCGCCAACCATCCGATGGGCCCGCTGGAACTGGGCGACTTCATCGGCCTGGACACCGTGCTGAGCATCATGAACGTGCTCTACGAAGGCCTGGCCGACAGCAAGTACCGCCCCTGCCCGCTGCTGGTGAAGTATGTCGAGGCCGGCTGGCTGGGCAAGAAGACCGGCCGCGGCTTCTACGACTATCGCGGCGAAGTGCCGGTCCCCACTCGCTAAGAGTCTAGACGTATCGTCGGCGCGATCAGGATACGCGCCGACGATCCGCCCCCACAGCCTCCCTGATTCCGCACGGAGGCCAGGACAAGGCGCGCCAATACCCCACCGGCGCGCGACATGCCCCTTCTTCTCGCGCGGCATGTCGGCTCTGTCATTGACCGACGATCCACATTCTATTGCTCTGGGGTTTTCGCCGGGATGAGTCTCGGCTGTTGATCGAGGCTTCCGCGTGAGTGAGCGTCTGAATCGGGATCTATGGGTGCTGGACGCCCGCGAGCAACCCGACGCCCTCGAACAATACCGCAAGGCCTGCGCGCATCTGTTCGACGTGACCCTGCTGTCGCCCGAGGAGACGTTCCACAATCGGCTGGAAGGCTACCAGCTGGGCCATGTGGTCATCATGCGATGCGTCGGCGTGCCCCAGCGCTTCGAGCGCAAGCTGACCCACATCATGGCCGACTCCACCGACACCATCATGGCGGTGCTGGACCTCGAGAAGGCCGACTGGCGCGCCGACTACGACGGCCGCGAGGCCGCCAGCGACATGGGCGACATCAGGGTCGTGGACATGGCGCGGCCCTCCGACCTGATCAGCAAGACCGACTACTGCACCCTCTACCTGATCGTTCCGCGCAGCCTGCTGGACCCGCAGACCGCCGGGCTTGACTTCCATGGCCGCATCATGCCGGAGACCACGCCGACGGGGCGGATATTCGGCTCGCACCTGCGCACGCTCTGGGCGTCGGTCGAGGAGATCACCCCGGCCGAAGCGCCCCTGGTCGCCAAGGCCACAGCCGCGCTCCTGAGCGGCCTCATCCTGGCCTGCGGCGATCCGATGGGCGCCGATCCGCGGCCACTGGAGAAGGTGCTGCTGATCTCTGGCCAGCGGTTCGTGGACCAGCACCTGGACGATCCCGACCTCTCCCCGGACACGGTGCGCCGCCACCTCGCCGTCTCGCGCAGCCAGCTCTACAAGGTCTTCGAGCCGGCGGGCGGGGTCAGCGCCTTCATCCAGCAGCGCCGGCTGGACCGGGCTTTCGACGTCATCCTGCAGGACGGCGCCGAGCAGCTGACCCTGGCCGAGGTCGGATACAACCACGGCTTCCGCTCGAACGCCCATTTCAGCCGCGCCTTCCGGGCGCGGTTCGGCGTCACGCCGGGCCGGCTGCGCAAGGTCGGCGAGGCCGCGCGCCAGGAAGGCCTCTCGGCCCAGGAACGCCCCGACGACGTCTTCGCCTGGGTGAAGGGGCTCTGAGCGCCTAGCCGGCGCCCATCGCCACGGCGATGTGGTAGGTCGCGAACGAGGCGATATAGGCCAGCGAGGTCATGTAGACGAACATCACCGACGGCCACAGCCAGCCGTTGGTCTCGCGCTTGACCACGCCCAGCGTCGCCGCGCACTGCGGGGCGAAGATGTACCAGGCCAGGAACGACAGGGCGCTGGCCAGCGACCACTGGTGGGCCAGCACCGAGCCCAGGGTCGTGGCGGCCGCGTCGCCGTCGCCGCCCACCGCATAGACCGTGCCCAGGGCGGCCACGGCGACTTCACGCGCCGCGAAGCCCGGGATCAAGGCGACCGTCATCTGCCAGTTGAAGCCGATGGGGTGCATGATCGGCGCGATGAACTGGCCGATGCGGCCGGCGAAGCTGTAGTCGATGGCCGGGCCCGTCGCGCCTTCCGGCGGATAGGGGAAGGTCGACAGCACCCAGACCAGCACCATCAGCGGCAGGATGATGCGGCCGGCGCGGTTCAGGAAGATGCGGGCGCGGGTCCACAGGTTCATCAGGACGTTACGCGGCTCGGGCCAGCGATAGGTCGGCAGCTCCATCATGAACGGCTCGACCGTGCCCCGCCAGAAGATGCGGCGGATGACCGTCGACACCACCAGGGCGCTGACGATGCCGGCGGCGAACAGGCCGAACATGACCAGCCCCTGCAGCGACAGGCCGCCCCACACCTTGGCGCGCGGGATGAAGGCGCCGATGATCAGGGTGTAGACCGGGATGCGGGCCGAGCAGGTCATCAGCGGCGCGATCAGGATCGTCGTCAGCCGGTCCTGCTTGTTGTCGATCACCCGCGTGGCCATGATCCCCGGGATGGCGCAGGCGAAGCTGGACAGCAGCGGGATGAACGCTCGCCCGTGCAGGCCCGCCACCCCCATCAGCTTGTCCAGCAGGAAGGCCGCGCGGGTCATGTAGCCGCTGTCTTCCAGCACCAGGATGAAGAAGAACAGGATCAGGATCTGCGGCAGGAACACCAGCACGCTGCCGACGCCGGCGATCAGGCCGTCGGCGACGAAGCTAGTCAACAGACCGGCCGGCAGATGGGCGTTGGTCCAGCCGGCGATGGCCGCGAACGCCGCGTCGATGCCGTCCATGATCGGGGCGGCCCAGGTGAACACCGCCTGGAACATCACGAACATCAGGGCGACCAGGATCAGCAGGCCGGCGACCGGGTGCAGCAGCACGCCGTCGATCTTGCCGGTGATGGTGTCCGGGCGCTCGGGCGGCTTCACGCAGGCCTTGAAGATGCGCTGGGCCTCGGCGTGGGCGGCGCGGATCTCGCCAGCGGTCGGCTCGTGCCAGACGTTCTCGGCCTCGACCTTGCGGGCCGCGACCAGGGCCTCGACCTTGTCCAAGAGCTCGGGCAGGCCGCGCTTGCGGGTCGCCACCGTGGTGACGATCGGCGCGCCGATCTCCTGGGACAGGCGCTCCAGGTCGATGCGCAGGCCCTGGCGCTGGGCGATGTCGAACATGTTGAGGGCCAGCACGAACGGGCGGCCCACCTGCTTCAGCTCCAGAACCAGGCGCAGGACGAGCCGCAGGTTGGTGGCGTCGGCCACGCAGATCAGGGCCTCGGGCGCGATCTCGCCTTCCAGCTTGCCGATCACGGCGTCGCGGGTGACGACCTCGTCGGGGCTGCGGGCGCGCAGGGAATAGGTGCCGGGCAGGTCCAGCACGCGCATCTGGCGGCCGGACGGCGTGGTCAGCACGCCCTCCTTCCGCTCGACCGTGACGCCGGCGTAGTTGGCCACCTTCTGGCGGCTGCCGGTCAGGGCGTTGAACAGCGCGGTCTTGCCGGAGTTGGGATTGCCGACCAGGGCGATCCGGGCCGTATCGGAAGCGGGCTTGGCGGTGTCGGGAGCAACGAGGGCGGTATCGAGAGCCAAGGTCTTAGTGTCCGTCGAATTTCACAGTCACGGCGGCGGCTTCCCGCCGACGCAGGGCGACGCGGGTGTCGTCGACACGCACGGCGATCGGATCGCGGCCGAACAGGCCCTCGTGCAGGACCTCGATGGCCGCGCCCTCCACGAAGCCCATCTCCAGCAGGCGTCGCTCCAGTTCCTCGGCGGCCACGGACTCGTCCGCGCCGGACACGCCGGTGACCTTGACGATCACGCCGCGATCGCCCCGCCCGGCCGTGGCCAGGGGACGCACGCCGGGAGTCTCGGCTGGGTTGAATGGGGAGGACAACGCGTACGCTTCGGACATAATGGCTCCGATTAGATTGCGAACGATTATCAGTCGAAGACACCGATGTCGATTCAACGATCCGCGTAGTTTGGGTTATGCTGAGCGCTTAAGGGCTGTTGGGACCGAATGGCGCAGGGTCGTTAATAGATTCGACTCTTCGACCGCCGGTCGGTCTGATTACGACTTACGATTCGTATGGGCGAATGATGCGTAGGCTGATGCTGGGGCTCCTGACGGGGGCTTATCTTTGTCTGGCTCTGATCGTCTCCCTCTTCCTCTGGAGGATGGGCGCGACCCCGGCTGTCGGCGTCTCGGCTTTCATCGGCACCCTGGGGCTGGCCTTCGCCTTCCACGGCCTGCTGGGCCAGACCTTCCTGGCCGCCGCCCTGCGCGGCGACATCGACACCGTGCGCGAAGCCCACGCCATCCTTCTGGACCAGATCGAGAAGGTCGACGCCCGGGTCTCGGACCTGGTGGAGTCGGTCGCCGCCGACGCCCAGCGCCGCACCGAAGAACTGTCGACCGAGGTCCACCAGCTGGAAGACATGATCTCCCAGATGAGCGACCGGATGGAGCAGCAGCTCAGCCACCAGGTCGCCGCCGCCTCGGCCCGCAGCCACAGCCTGGGCCGCGAGCGCGCGCCGCAGGCCAGCCATATGCTGCAGGTCGTGCAGGACGCTCTCGCCGAGAACCGCGTCGACCTCTACCTGCAACCGATCGTCAGCCTGCCCCAGCGCCGGACCGTCTTCTACGAAAGCTTCTCGCGCCTGCGCGACGAGACCGGCCGCGTGATGATGCCGGCCGAGTACCTGGCCGTGGCCGAGCCGGAAGGCCTGATGACGGCCATCGACAACCTGCTGCTGTTCCGCTGCGTGCAGATCGTCCGCCGCCTGGGCAAGCAGGACCGCAAGGTCGGGATCTTCTGCAACATCTCGCTGGCCAGCCTGGGCGACGAGAGCTTCTTCCCGCAGTTTCTCGAGTTCATGCAGGGCAACAAGGACCTGGCCGGTTCGGTGATCTTCGAGCTGGGTCAGGCCGCGTTCGAACGCCGTGGCGCGGTCGAGGCCCGTCACATGGCCCGTCTGGCCAGCCTGGGCTTCAGCTTCAGCCTCGACAAGGTCAACGATCTGGACCTGGACTTCCAGGACCTGGCCCGCGCCGACGTGCGCTACATCAAGGTCGGCGCCCAGATGATGCTGGACCAGCTGGAAGAGCAGGACGGCAAGCTGGTCATCGCCTCGCTGCCCGACCTGAACGCCAGCGACTTCGCCGCCCTGACCCGCCGCTACGGCATCGAGGTCATCGTCGAGAAGGTCGAGGCCGAGAAGCAGATCGTCGATATCCTGGATCTCGACATCGGCTACGGCCAGGGCCACCTGTTCGGCGAGCCGCGCGCCATCCGTGACGCCGTCCTGGCCGAGGCCGAGCCGCCGCAGGACTTCATGCGCGGGGCCCTGCGCCGTCGCGCGGTCGGCTGGTAAGACTGCTGACAGGTTTGGGCGCCGGGCCGCAAGCATCGGAATGATCCGGCGCGCGGTCTGACGCATGGTCTCCCTACGAAAGGAGACCCACCGATGACTGCTTCCACCTACAACACGGACGACGCGCGCTGGGACGCCATGCGCGCCAAGGACCGCGCCACCGAAGGCGCCTTCTATATCGGCGTGCACACCACCGGCGTCTATTGCGTCGCCAGCTGCGGCGGCCGTCCGCTGCGCAAGAACGTCGCCTTCTACGACACCCGCGAACAGGCCCGCGCCGCCGGCCTGCGCGCCTGCCTGCGCTGCAAGCCCGACCTCAACCGCGAGACCCTGCGCTGGGGCGTGACCTCAACCAGCCTGGGCCTGGCTTTGGTCGCGCGCTCCGACGCTGGCCTGCGCCTGGTCACCCTGGGCGACGACGTCGAGGCGCTGAAGGCGGACCTGGAGAAGCGCTTCAAGCACGCTCGCATCGTGCCGGATAACGAGGGCCTGGCGGCCGACCTGAAGGCGGTGGCCGATCTCGTCGATCATCCCGACCACGCAGCAAACCTGCCGATCGACGCCCAGGGCACGGACCTGCAGAAGGCCGTCTGGGCCGCCCTGCGCGAGATCCCGGCCGGTCAGACCGCCTCCTACGCCGACATCGCCAAGGCCATCGGCCGGCCTACCGCCTCGCGCGCCGTGGCCCAGGCCTGCGGGGCCAATCCGCTGGCGGTGATCACGCCCTGCCACCGCGTGGTCCGCGCCGACGGCGGCCTGTCCGGCTACCGCTGGGGCGTCGAGCGCAAGGCGGCCCTGCTTGCGCGTGAGGCCGCGTGACGCTCGACTGGCCCCGTATCACCGCCGAGCTGGACACGCGCGGCTGGGCCCTGACCGGCCCGATCCTCAAGCCCGAGACCTGCGCGGCCATCGCCGACCTCTATCCGCAGGACGCTGGCTTCCGCAGCCGGGTGGTCATGGCCCGCCACGGCTTCGGGCGCGGCGAGTACAAGTACTTCAGCTATCCCCTGCCGGACGTCGTCCAGCGGCTCCGGCAGGGCCTGTACGGCCCGCTGTCGACCATCGCCAACGCCTGGGCCGAGCGGCTGGGCGAGGAGCGGCGGTTTCCGGAAGCGCTGGACGACATGCTGACGCGCTGCCGCGAAGCGGGGCAGGTCCGGCCAACGCCGCTGCTGCTGACCTACGGCCCGGGCGACTACAACTGCCTGCACCAGGACCTCTACGGCGAGCACGTCTTCCCGCTGCAGGCGGCGTTCCTGCTGGACGAGCCGGGGCGCGACTTCGACGGCGGCGAGTTCGTGATCGTCGAGCAGCGACCCCGGCAGCAGAGCGCGCCGCAGGTCGTGCCGTTGAAGCAGGGCGAGGGCGTGATCTTCGCCGTGCGTGAGCGCCCGGCGGAAGGAACGCGGGGTGTCCACCGGCGGGTGCTGCGGCATGGGGTGAGTGAGGTGCGCAGTGGCCGCCGCAGGACGCTGGGCGTGATCTTTCACGACGCCACCTAGCCGCGCCGGCGCTCATCTCTCCTCCCCCTCTTGGGGGAGGGGGACCGCCGAACGGCGGTGGAGGGGGACAGCGCCGCTTAGGCCGCACCAGCCCCCTCCGTCACGGCGCGCTTCGCGGCCGCGCCACCTCCCCCATGAAGGGGGAGGAGAGCGTGAGCCGCCTGCCGCCTTCACCCCAACGGCGAGACCCCGAACAGCACCCGGTGCAGGAACAGCACGAACACCCCGTACAGCACCGTGCCCGCGACCACCGCGATCACGTCCGCGATCGGTTTCGTCACCACCGGCGCCGGCTCCCCACGTCCCAGCGCCGAAGCCAGATCCAAGATCGCCCACACCAGGAAGCTCCCGAATAGCAACGCCGACGCCTGATCCCCATTCGCCAGCAGGTGCCCCGCCGACCAGGCGATCGTCCCCAGCAGCATCGGATGGCGCACGGTCGCCTTGATCCGGCCGACCGGCCCATTCGACCCCGCCATCAGCACGAAGGCGATCCAGACCAGGCCCATCGTCGCGTGACGCCCCCAGGGCGGCGGATCGTAGAGCTGCGGGGCCATCGGCCTAAACTGGATCCAGCCCCAGACGATCAGCCCCAGCCCCACCGCCGAGACCAGCGAATAGAGCCCCTTCCAGCGCCCCGGATTGGCGGCGATCTGAGCCGCGCGGAACGGCGCGGCCAGAATCCGCACCGAGTGGATGCCCAGGAACAGCACCAGCCCCAGGATCAGTATCGTCATCGGCCCCTCCCCCTTTGCGGGGAGGATAGTCACGGAACGTCGATTTCCGAAAGCTGGCGCAGACGGGCGTGGGCCTGGGCCAGCCGCCCTTCACAGGCCGCCAGGATGGCCGACCCGGCCTCGCGTCGCTTGTCGTCCGCGTCCTGTGCGAAGACCTGTTCGGGATATTTGGCGTTGCGACGCGTGGCCTCCCGCATCCGCGCGACCGTCTCGTCGTCGGGACTGACGCCAAAGTGCGGCAGGATGCGGTCGAACAGCGCGTCGGGCAGGTCGCGATAGTCGACGGCCAGGCCGCCGCCGAGGTCCCAATGCGCCAGCGCGCCCTCGCAGACCCCGGTCAGCACGGCGGCGTGGTAGGCCGGATCCAGCGGGTTGCCGATTTCCGCCAGTCCCAGGCGAGCCGGAGCGACCAGATCCCCGACCATCTGGCTGCCCGGCCGGCGGGCGTGGGAGACCATGACCTCGACCGGATCGCGATAGACGAAGATCCACGGCGTGTCCGGGAACGCCGCCCGGTACAGCGGCAGCTCGCGCGCCGCCCAGCAGTCCAGCTTCAGATACAGCGGCCCGTCACCGGCCAGGGCGGCGGCTGCGGCCCGCAGCGCCGCCGGATCGCCGCTCAGCGCCGCCCGGTCGACACCCGGATCCTCGTTGATCGCCGTATTGGCCGGATCCGCCGCCAGCATCCGCACCAGCAGGGTCGAGCCGCACCGCGACATGTGGAAGATCAGGCCTTGCGGCGCGCGCGTCATGCGGTGTCCGTCGCTTGTGACATGGAGAGAGACCAGCATAAGCTGAACCCATGCGCTTTCCAGACCGCTTGCGGTTGCCCTTCGCCTTCGATCCGGACCGGCTGCGCGCGGACCTCGCGCGGGTGGAAACCGACACGACCTGGACCTCGCACTTCGTCCGCCAGAACTATGAAGGCGACTGGAGCGCCGTCGCCCTGCGCGGCCCGGCCGGCGAGACCCATCCGATCCGGATGATCTATTCCGACCCGATCCGCACCGACTATGTCGACACGCCGCTTCTCGAGGCCTGTCCCTATTTCCAGGCGGTCCTGGCCGCCTTCCAGTGCCCGCTGAACAGCGTGCGGCTGATGAAGCTGACGCCCGGCTCGGTGATCAAGGAGCACAGCGACCACGACCTGGCCGCCGAGGACGGCAAGGCGCGGATCCACATCCCCGTCACCAGCAACCCGGACGTCGAGTTCAAGGTCAACGGCGTCGCCGTGCCCCTGGCCCTGGGCGAGACCTGGTACCTGCGGCTTTCGGACCCCCACACCGTCGCCAATCGCGGCGAAACCGACCGCGTCCACCTGGTCATCGACGCCCGCATGAACGACTGGCTGGACGAGCAGATGACCCTGGCCCTGGCGGCGGACGGCGTGGATGCCTAGATGGCGTCGCAGTTGACGCCCTCTCCCGCGAGCTTTACCGCCCAATCCATGATGGACTTCCCCACCGGCCTTTCCGCCCTTTCCGACCGCTACGACGTGGTGCTGTGCGACGTCTGGGGCGTGATCCACAACGGGGTCCGCAGCTTCCCCGAAGCCTGCCAGGCCCTGACGACCTGGGGCGAGACCAAAGGTCCGGTGGTGCTGATCTCCAACTCGCCGCGGCCGTCGTATGACGTGGTCGCCCAGCTCGACAGCCTGGGCGTGCCGCGCTCGGCCTGGCAGGGCTTCGTGACCTCGGGCGACGCGACGCGGGCGCTGCTGACGCCGCATACCGGGACCAAGGTCTGGAAGATCGGCCCCGAGCGCGACGGTCCGCTGTGGGCCGGCTTCGACCTGACCCTGGCCGGTCCTGAGGACGCCGACTTCATCCTGAGCTCGGGCCTTTATGACGACGAGAACGAGGTCCCCGAGGACTATCGCGACCGCCTGAAGGTCGCCGCCGACCGGGGCCTGCTGTTCATCTGCGCCAATCCCGACCGCGTCGTGCAGCGCGGCGATCGCCTGATCTTCTGCGCCGGCGCCCTGGCCGACCTCTATGAGAGCCTGGGCGGCAAGGTGGTGATGGCCGGCAAGCCCTATGCGGCGATCTACGACCTGGCCGTGGCCGAGGCCGCGCAACTGCTGGGCCGTCCAGTCGATCGCGACCGCGTGCTGTGCATCGGCGACGGCGTCATCACCGACGTGAAGGGCGCCCACGACCAGAAGCTGGCCTGCCTGTTCATCGCCAAGGGCATCCATGGCGAGACCGCTGTCGGTCCGGACGGCCAGCTGATCCCGGACGCCGTCCAGGCCCTGCTCGACGCCGAGGCCGTGGGCGCCACCCACGCCATCGGCGATCTGGTCTGGTAACAAGAAGAACAAGGGGAGCGTCATGCAGGGCAAGTTTCTGGAAGAGCTCAGCGTCGGCCAGTCGGCCGAGCTGGTCCGCACGGTCGGCGAGGCCGACATCGTCGCGTTCGCGCAAGTGACCGGCGACACCAATCCGGTGCACCTGGACGCCGACTACGCGGCCACGACCAGCTTTGGCCAGCGCATCGCCCACGGCATGCTGTCGGCCGGCTATATCTCGGCCGTACTGGGCACCACCCTGCCCGGCCCGGGCGCGATCTACCTGTCGCAGGCGCTGAAGTTCAAACGCCCGGTCAAGATCGGCGACGAGGTCACCGCCGTGGTCACCATCTCCGAGATCAACGAGGCCAAGGCCCAGGTCACCCTCGCCACCGTCTGCAAGGTCAATGGCAAGGCGGTCGTCGACGGCGAGGCCGTGGTCATGGTTCCGCGCAAGGCCGCCTGATGTCGCTCAAGACCGTCAACGCCTGGAAGGACCTCCCCGCCGACGAACGCGGCGCCGCCGTGGCGCTGGGCAATTTCGACGGCGTGCATCGCGGCCACCAGCAGGTGGTCGCCCAGGCCGCCAAGGCCGCGCTGGCCGACAAGACGCCGCTGGGCGTCATCACCTTCGACCCGCACCCGCGCCGCCTGTTCCGGCCGACCGAGCCGGCCTTCAAGCTGATGACCCACGCCCAGCAGGCCCGCGCCCTGGGCGGCCTGGGCGTCGACCTGCTGTATCTGCTGCCGTTCGACTTCGAGATGGCCAGCTTCGGCGACCGCGAGTTCGTCGAGAAGGTGCTGGTCGAGGGCCTGGGCGTGAAGCACGTCGCCGCCGGCTTCGACATCTCGTTCGGCCGGGGTCGCACCGGCAGCGCCGACCTGCTGCGGACCTATGGCGAAGAGTACGGCTTCACCGTCTCGATCGCCGAGCCAGTCGCCAGCCGCGATGGCGACAAGTTCTCCTCGACCGGCGTCCGCGACGCCCTGCGCGCCGGCCAGCCCGACCAGGCCGCCCGCATCCTGGGTCGCCCCTTCGCCATCGAGGGCGTGGTCCGCCGGGGTCAGCAGCTGGGCCGCCAGCTGGGCTTCCCGACCGCCAATGTCGAGGTCGAGGACTATGTCGTCCCCAAGCTCGGCGTCTACGCCACCCGCACCCGCCTGCCCGACGGCCGCGAGGTCCCCGGCGTGGCCAATCTGGGCAACAACCCCACCACCGGCATCGTCGAGACGCGGCTGGAGACCTGGCTGTTCGACTTCGACGAGGACCTCTACGGCCAGATCATCGAGACCGACCTGATCGCCTTCCTGCGCCCGGAACTGAAGTTCGACAGCCTGGAGCTGATGATCGAGCAGATCCGCCGCGACGAGCAGGAAGCGCGGGCGATCGTCGCGCCGGGGTTCTAGCGGCAAGCGAAACCCTTTCACGTTCGCCTCCGTCCCGTTAACCTTGTTTAACGGCTGGGTGGGGACCGCATGCTCAAGGGGCGCAAGTACCAACATTTCGCGCGCGCCCGGCGGCCTGTCGTCCGGCGTTCGCACGAGATCCTGGCCTATCCCGAGGGCGCGCAGTTCGTGTTCGACACGGGCAAGGCCATCGAGGTCGAGGGCGGCTATTGCGCCCTGCCCGACGGCGACCTGCTGGACGCCTATTCCAACGCCGTGGTCCGCGCCGTCGAGCGCATCGGGCCCAGCGTCGTGCGCATCCATCCGATGCTGGAAGACCCGCGGATGTCCGGCGTCGGCTCGGGCTTCGCCATCGGCCCTGACGGCCTGATCCTGACCAACAGCCATGTGATCCAGGGCGCCAGCCGCTACATCGTCATCACCGCCGAGGGCCGCAGCTTCACCGCCCGCTGCGTCGGCGACGATCCCGACACCGATCTGGCCGTCATCAAGATCGACCAGGCCGTCGACCTGCCGGTGGCCCGGCTGGGCGACTCCAAGAAGCTGCGGCGCGGCCAGCTTGTCATCGCCGTCGGCGCGCCGCTGGGCTTCGAGGCCACGGTGACCACCGGCGTGGTCTCGGCGATGGGCCGATCCTTGCGCGGCGAGCGCGGCCGGCTGATCGAGGACCTGATCCAGACCGACGCGGCGCTCAATCCCGGCAACAGCGGCGGGCCGCTGGTCAATTCCACGGGCGAGGTGATCGGCATCGCCACGGCGATCATCGCCGGCTACCAGGGCCTGTGCTTCGCGGTGGCGGCCAACACCGCTAGGTTCGTGATCGGCGAGCTGCTGGAACATGGCCACGTGCGGCGCGGCTCGATCGGCCTGATCGCCCAGCAGGCCCCGATCCCGCCGGCCCTGGCCAAGGCCACCGGCCTGCACCAGCCCTATGCGGTCTATGTCGCCCATGTCGACGCCGGCGGCCCGGCCGCCAAGGCCGGGATCAAGGAAGGCGACCTGCTGGTGGCGGCGGGCGCCCAGGTGCTGACGGGTCTCGACGACCTGCTGCGCGCTCTCGATCACCACAGCATCGGCCGGCCCACCGACTTCCTGGTCATCCGCAACGCCCGCCTGATGACCATCGCCGTGACGCCGAAGCTGCGGAAGCCGGGGGCTTAAACTCAGCACTGGCCCCCACCTGACCTGCTCACGCAGGTCTGTCCGCCCCCAAGCGGGGCGGAGAACAGGGCTCTCCTCCCCTCTTAGGGGAGGGGGACCGGCGAAGCCGGTGGAGGGGCAAGTACTGGCGCCGCCTGCCGCCCTCTGCTATCCCCCAACCTCATGAGTTCCGTTCGGAATACAGCGCGAATTATCCGCCCGGCGTGACGCCGCCGGTCAGGCTTGCGCGCGCGCCGGGTTTTCAGTCCGCGCCCCTCCCGAACTTCCAGCTTGGACACCTATCCCATGGCCGACGACGCCACGACCGCCCGCGACTATCGCGAAACCGTCTTCCTTCCCGACACCCCGTTCCCGATGCGCGGGGGCCTGCCCAAGAAGGAACCCGAGATCCTGGAGGGCTGGGCCGCCCTCTCGCCCAAGGGCCTGTACGGCGCGGTCCGCGCCAAGCGTCAGGCCGACGGCGCGCCGCTGTTCGTGCTGCACGACGGCCCGCCCTACGCCAACGGCGCGATCCACATCGGCCACGCCCTGAACAAGACGCTGAAGGACTTCGTGGTCCGCTCGCGCTTCGCCCTGGGCTACGACGTCGACTACGTGCCGGGCTGGGACTGCCACGGCCTGCCGATCGAGTGGAAGATCGAGGAAGAGTTCCGCGCCAAGGGTCGCCGCAAGGACGAGGTCCCGGCCGAGGAGTTCCGCACCCGCTGTCGCGAATACGCCGGCGGCTGGGTCGAGGCCCAGAAGACCGAGTTCCAGCGTCTGGGCATCCTGGGCGACTGGTGGAACCGCTACGCCACCATGGACTTCACCTCGGAAGCCACGATCGTCGCCGAGTTCCACAAGTTCGCCGCCTCGGGCCAGCTCTATCGCGGCTCCAAGCCCGTGATGTGGAGCCCGGTCGAGCGCACGGCCCTGGCCGACGCCGAGATCGAGTACCACGACCACGTTTCACCCACGATCTGGGTGAAGTTCCCGGTCAAGGTCTATGACGAGGAACACTACGCCCTCTCCGGCAACGCGGCCGGCGACAACGTCTTCCGCCTGGCGCCCAACGACGCCAGCGTCGTGATCTGGACCACCACGCCGTGGACCATCCCGGCCAACCGCGCCATCAGCTTCAACCCCAAGGTCGAGTACGGCCTCTATGAGGTGGAAGCCATGGAGGAGAACCTCGAGTTCGCCCCGTGGTCGAAGGCCGGCGATCGCCTGATCATCGCCGACAAGCTGGCCGAGGACGTGCGCAAGGCCGCCAAGGTCGCGACCTGGCGCCGGGTCGAGCCCGTCGATCCGACCGGCCTGGTCTGCGCTCACCCGCTGGCGCAATTCGATGAGGGCTTCGGCTTCGACGTGCCGCTGCTGGCTGGCGACCACGTGACCGACGACGCCGGCACCGGCTTCGTCCACACCGCCCCGGGCCACGGCGCGGACGACTATCTGGTGTGGCTGAAGAGCGGCTACGCCCTCGACTCCATCCCCGACACCGTCGATCCGGACGGCGCCTATTTCCCGCACGTGCCGCTGTTCGCGGGGCTGAAGGTCATCGAGACCGAGGGCAAGAAAGCCGGCAAGTTCGGGCCCGCCAACGGCGCGGTCATGGACAAGCTGATCGAGGCCGGCAACCTGCTGGCGCGCGGCCGCGTCGAGCACAGCTATCCGCACAGCTGGCGCTCGAAGGCCCCGATCATCTTCCGCAATACGCCGCAGTGGTTCATCCGCATGGATCAGCCGCTCGATAGCGGCAAGACCCTGCGCGAGACGGCCATCCAGGCCATCGCCGACACCGCCTTCCACCCCGACGCCGGCCGCAACCGCATCGGCTCGATGGTCGAGACGCGTCCCGACTGGCTGGTCAGCCGCCAGCGCGCCTGGGGCACACCGCTGGCCATGTTCATCGACAAGGAAACCGGCGCGCCGCTGATGGACGCGGCCGTCAACGCCCGCATCCTGGCGGCCATCCGCGAGGGCGGGGCCGACGCCTGGTTCTCGCGTCCCGACGCCGACTTCCTGGGCGAGGCCTATGACGCCGCCCAGTTCGAGAAGGTCGGCGACATCCTCGACGTCTGGTTCGACTCGGGCTGCACCCACGCCTTCACGATCGAAGGCCGCGCCGACAGCCACTGGCCGGCCGATCTCTATCTGGAAGGCTCGGACCAGCATCGTGGCTGGTTCCAGTCGTCCCTGCTCGAAGGCTGCGGCACCCGCGGCCGCGCGCCCTACAAGGCGGTTCTCACCCACGGGTTCACCCAGGACGAGAACGGCGAGAAGATGTCCAAATCCAAGGGCAACACCGTCGAGCCGCAGTCGGTCACCAAGGAGAGCGGCGCCGAAATCCTGCGCCTGTGGGCGGCGATGGTCGACTATTCGGAGGACCAGCGGATCGGCAAGACGATCCTGGCCACCACCACCGACGCCTATCGCAAGCTGCGCAACACCACGCGCTATCTGCTGGGCGCCCTGGCCGGCTTCGACGAGGCCGAGCGGGTCACCGACTACGCCGACTTCCCGCCGCTGGAGAAGTACATCCTGCACCGCCTGTGGGAACTGGATCGCGACGTCCGCGCCGCCTACGAGGCCTATCGCTTCAGCGACGTGGTCCGGCCGTTGATCGAGTTTTGCCAGGGCGACCTGTCGACCCTGTTCTTCGACATCCGCAAGGACAGCCTCTATTGCGACGCGCCGACGGCCCTGCGCCGCCGCGCCTATCGCACGGTGCTGGACTACGTCTTCGAGCGCCTAACCATCTGGCTCTCGCCGCTGACCAGCTTCACCATGGAGGAGGCCTGGCAGACGCGCTTCCCCGACGCGGGCTCCAACAGCCTGCGGGTGATCCCGGCGACGCCGGCCGAGTGGAAGAACGACGCCGAGGCCGCTCGCTGGGCCAAGGTCGAGACCGTGATGTCGGTGGTGACCGGCGCCCTGGAAGTCGAACGCCGCGAAAAGCGCATCGGCTCGGCGCTGGAGGCGGCTCCGGTCGTCCACGTCGCCGACGCTGAGCTGCTGGCCGCCTTCGACGGCCTGGACGCCGCCGAGGTGTTCCGTACGTCGGCCGCCAGCCTGGTCGCGGGTGAAGGCGGCGCGTTCTCGACCGACGAGGTCAAGGGCGTGTCGGTGGATCCGAAGCTGGCCGAGGGCAACAAGTGCGCCCGCTCGTGGCGGATCCTGCCGGAAGTCGGAACCGATCCCCGCTATCCGGAGCTTAGCCTTCGCGACGCTGAAGCTGTGGCGTACTGGGACGCGAACCACGCGACCGCCTGACCCTTCTTGTCATCCCGGAAGCCTCGCAGAGGCTGTCCGGGACCCAGGGCCGGCGCATCGCGGTCGCCCCTGGGTCCCGGCTCTCCGCTGCGCTACGGCCGGGATGACAAGTTTTAGGAACGTGGCTTAGGTAACGGAATGAAATCGATCACCCGCCTCGGCTGGACCGCCTACGCCGTCGCCGCCGCCACCTTGGTCCTGGACCAGATCTCCAAGCTCTGGGTCCTCTCCCTGCTCGGCCGCGAGCAGGGCGCGTCGGTGCACGCCGTCGGCCCGCTGTACCTGACCATGGTCCATAACTACGGCATGAGCTTTGGCCTGCTGAAGGACCACGACTGGGGCCGCTGGCTGCTGATCGGCTTTTCGATTCTCGTGGTGGTCGGCCTGTCGGTCTGGGCCCGCAAGTCGGCCAAGCTGCTGCCGGCCATCGGCGTGGGCATGATCATCGGCGCGGCGATCGGCAACAACCTGATCGACCGGGTGCTGTACGGCTATGTCGTCGACTTCATCGACGTCTCGCGCCTGAACTTCCCGTGGGTTTTCAACGTCGCCGACTCCGGGATCAACATCGGCGTGGCCCTGCTGCTGATCGACAGCTTCGTGTACGGCGAGAAGAAACTCGCTGATCCTGCAGAGTAGTTAGGGCCGATTGACGCCGCATTCGCGTGGGAGATTGGCGCCCGGGCGAGGATGTCGTATCGAGAGCGTCCAAAATTTGGGCCGGGGGTCGGCCTGCTGGAGCATGGTTTGATGAGTTTCAATCGGGTCGCGACCGTGAGCGCCCTGACCGCCCTCGCCGCGATCGGCATGGCCGGCTGCACCTCGACCCAGAAAGCCCTGGGCATGAACAAGGTGGTTCCCGACGAATTCCGCGTCGTCAGCAAGGCCCCGTTGGCCGTGCCGCCGGACTACGCCCTGCGCCCGCCGGCGCCCGGCGAGCCGCGTCCGCAGGAACTGCAGCCGGAAAGCGCCGCTCGCGCCGCCCTAATCGGCCAGAGCAACGCCGCCGGCCGTTCGGAAGGTGAAAAGCTGCTGGTCGCCCGCGCCGGCAACGACAAGGCCGATCCGCTGATCCGCTTCGTGGTCGACGACGAGAACGGCGACCTGGCCCACAAGGACGAGAGCTTCGCCAGCAAGGTGATGTTCTGGAAAAAGGGTCAGCCCAAGACGACCAACGTGGCCACCGCCGCCGAGTCGGGCGCCAACGCCCCGACCGAGGTTGACGCCGCCGCCGAGGAAGCCCGTCTGAAGAAGCTGGTGGGCGCCGGTGGCGTGGTCATCAGCCGCGAGAAGAAGACCGGCATCAAGCTGCCGGGCCTCTAAGGCTCGCGACGATCCGAGACAATCGAACGGCCCGGGACCTCGCGGTTCCGGGCCGTTTGCGTTTCAGTCCTCGTCCAGCTGGGCCGGGGTGCGGACCACGTAACCGCGCGACCGCAGCCGATCCAGCACCCCCTCCTGGCGCAGCAGCGGCACGAGATCGACGAGGGCGACGGCGTTCTGGCCTTCGTCCAGGGCCTTGGCGATCGCGTCGGCTAGAGCGTTGTCCTGGTTGCGGCGGGCGGCGGCTAGCTTGACCTGACCGACCTTGCACGGGTCGTAATTCATATCGCCCAGGACCAGCTGGCGCACGTCGCCTCGCATCCAGGCCTGAGCCTTGGCGCGAAAGATCTCCGGCTCGATGATCGACCGGGTCGTTCTGTTCAGGCAGGTGAAATCGTTCGCCGACGCGTTCTTCAGCGACATGCGTAGCGGGTATTCCAGGCTTTCGCCGACGGTGGAGATGCGGGCGTCCAGCACCCTGGCCCGCACCATCAGCTTCAGCTTGGGCGCGTCTCCTGGCGGGAAGGCCACGTAGCTCATCCGGGACGCCGCGGCGTCCGGCGTCATCGCGATCATTTCGGCGGGATCGACGTGCGTGATGTCCATGGCCTCGGCGAACCGAGCCCTGTCGTCCCACTCCAGCCGATTGAACCACGGCTTGCCGACCGATACGTCGTCTGGAGACATCTTCACGACCGGCATCGAGTCCGCGTGGATCAGTCGGCCGCCCTTGCCCAGCCGCCGTTCGAAAACCGTCATGTCCCAGCGGTCGTCGGCTCGGAAGCCGCCGCTCGTCAGGCCCAGCACCCAGACCTTGGCGTCGCCCTTCGAGACGCTCCACCAGGCCGGCCCGGGCGTACTGGCGTTGACGACCAGCGCCTCCACCATGTTCGGCCCATTCTGGGCGGCAGCCGTCAGCGGCGCCGCGAGGATCGCCATCGTCGCCATCAAAGCCGCTTTCATCCGCCCCTCCGCTCAACCTCAAGTCAAGCTCGGCGGTTGCGCGGCGCGCGTCAATCCCCCGGGGTCACCACGGTGAAGCCCTTGGCGCGCAGCTGGTCCAGCACGCCGTCGTGGGCCAGCAGCGAGCGCAGCTCGATCACCGCCACCGCCTTGCCGGGCTTGTCCAAGGCCTTGGTGATGGCGTCGACCGCCTCATCGCGGCCCTGGCGCAGCTCGCGGGCGATCGAGGGCGTGGAGTCCAGGCAGCGCTGGAAACCGCGATCGGCGGCGACCACTTCGCGCACCTGGCCCTGGGCCCAGCGCTCGGCCGTGACCTGGATCCCGCCCTGGCCGTTCTCGGCCTGACGCAGGCCGGCGTCCAGGCACAGCTCCTGCAGCGGCTGGGGCGCATTCGCCAGGGCCTTGATGGCGTCGACCAGGCTGTAGTCAGAGAGGTTCTGGATGCGCGGGTGCTTGGCGACGTCCTTGCTCTTGGCGATCTGGCGGATGCGGCCGGTGACCCCGCCCAGGCTGATCGAGACGTCGCCGCCGTCCTGGCTGTTGCCGACCAGGAAGCCGGCGAAGGCGGGCTTGATGTCGTCCATCGCGTCCGGCTTCTCCTTCATGACCTTCAGCCGGGCGTCCAGCCGCTCGCGCAGATCGGCGGGCAGGGTCTGGCGCATCGGCTGCTTCACGAGGAACAGCTTCCGACCGCCCATGGCCAGGCCGATGATGCGGACGATGCTGATGTCGGCCTCCTGGCCCATGATCAGCACATTGGCCCCGTCGAGACGGCGGCGCAGCACGCTCTCCTCGGCCTTGGTCTTCGACGGCACCAGGGCCGGCACGCCCAGGACGTAGACCGTGGTGTCGGCGTCGGTGACCTTCCACCACGCCGGACCCGGCACGCGGGCGTTGACGATCAGCTCCTCGACCAGGTTGGCGTTAGGGTCGACCGGGTTCAGGGTCACCGGCGCGGTCTGGTGGATCGAGACCTCGTTGCGGGCTTGCGCCAGCGCCGAACCCCCGCACAGCAGCGAAAGGGTGAGACCGGCGGCGGCGAAACGGCGAAAGGTCACTATCTGTCTTCCTCGAACGCCCGCGGAATCGAGCTATTCTTTTCGATCTCCCGCCGCTGGCCGTCTGGTCAACTTAAGGAGTTGCAATGCTGGCGCTTCGGCGTCCGCCTGCCTCGTGAAAGTCCGTGTCCATGCCTATCCGTCGCCTGCCGCCCGAAACCGTCAACCGCATCGCCGCCGGCGAGGTGGTCGAACGGCCCGCGAGCGCCATCAAGGAACTGGTCGACAACGCCATCGACGCTGGCGCCACAAGGATCGAGGTCGAGGCCCATGGCGGCGGACTGACCCGCATCCTGGTGGCCGACGACGGCTGCGGCCTGTCGGCCGAGGAACTGCCCGTCGCCATCGAGCGCCACGCGACGTCGAAGCTGGCCCCCGACGAGGACGGCCTCTGGGACCTGCTGCGCATCCACACCATGGGCTTCCGGGGCGAGGCCCTGCCGTCGATCGGCTCGGTGGCGCGGCTGACGATCAGCTCGCGCGCCAAGGGCGCCGCCGACGCCCACTCGATCCTGGTCGAGGGCGGCAGCGTCGGCGACGTCGCGCCGGCCGCCTTCCCCGGTCCGCACGGGGCGCGGATCGAGGTGCGGGACCTGTTCTACGCCACCCCCGCGCGCCTGAAGTTCATGAAGTCCGAGCGCGCCGAGTCCCTGGCGATCACCGAGGAGCTCAAGCGTCAGGCCATGGCCAATGAGAGCGTCGGCTTCTCGCTGGACATCGACGGCCGCCGCATCCTGCGCCTGCCGCCCGAGCATCCGGGTCCGCAGGGACGCCTCGCCCGCCTGGCCGCCGTGCTGGGCCGCGACTTCCAGGACAACGCCATCGAGATCGACCAGGTGCGCGACGGCGTGCGGCTGTCGGGCTTTGCGGGTCTTCCGACCTACAATCGCGGCAACGCCGCCCACCAGTACCTGTTCGTCAACGGCCGGCCGGTGCGCGACCGCCTGCTGCAAGGCGCCCTGCGCGCGGCCTATGCCGATTTCCTGGCGCGTGATCGCCACCCGACGGCGGCGCTGTACGTCACGCTCGACACGTCAGAGGTCGACGTCAACGTCCACCCCGCCAAGGCCGAGGTGCGCTTCCGCGATCCGGCGCTGGTGCGCGGCCTGATCGTCGGAGCCCTGCGCCATGCGCTCGCGGGCGCCGGCCACCGCGCCTCGACCACCGTGGCGACCCAGGCGCTGGACAGCATCCGCGCCCAGCAGAGCCCGTTCCCGGGGTATCAGCCCCAATACCAACCAGGCCCCTCGCCCGCCGGCTTCTCGGCCTGGCGCGAGGGCGGCTGGACGCCGCCGACCCAGCGGCCGATGGACCTGCCGGGGCTGAACGAGGTTTCGGCCCGCGTGGAGCCAAGCTTTGGCGGTGAGTTGGCCGAGGTCGTGCGCGAGGCCTACACCTCCGTCGCCTTCGAGGACCGCCCGGCCCAGGACTATGCGCAAGCAGCGCCGTTCGACCCGGTCGACTTCCCGTTGGGCGCCGCGCGGGCCCAGGTGCACGAGACCTATATCGTCGCCCAGACCCGCGACGGCATGGTCATCGTCGACCAGCACGCCGCTCATGAGCGCCTCGTCTATGAGCGCATGAAGGGCGAGATGGCGACCGGCGGCGTGGCCCGCCAGACCCTGCTGCTGCCCGAGGTCGTTGATCTCGATCCGGCCGAAGCCGAGCGGGTCATCGCCCGGTCCGAGGAGCTGGCCAGCCTGGGCCTCGTGCTCGAAAGCTTCGGTCCTGGCGCGGTGCTGGTGCGCGAAACGCCGGCCCTGCTGGGCAAGACCGACGCCGCCGCCCTGGTCCGCGATATCGCCGACGACCTGGCCGAGAACGGCCAGGCCCTGGCGCTGAAGGAACGGCTGGAGGAGGTCTGCTCGACCATGGCCTGCCACGGCAGCGTCCGCGCCGGCCGCCGCCTGAACGGCGCCGAAATGAACGCCCTCCTCCGCGAGATGGAAGCCACGCCGCACTCGGGTCAGTGCAACCATGGGCGGCCGACCTATGTGGAGCTGAAGCTGGCCGACATCGAAAAGCTGTTCGGGCGGCGGTGAGGCCGTAACGCCCCCTCCGTCACGTCGCCTATCGGCGCCGCGCCACCTCCCCCGCAAGCGGGGCAGGAGGGAGTATCTTCTCCTCCCCCGTGAAACGGGGGAGGTGGCGCGATGCGAATACGCATTGTGACGGAGGGGGCGCTCGGCTCAGCGCTTCTCCGCGAACACCCGCATCGCCGTCGCTAGGTACTCCGTCAGCCCTGGCGCGATCGCCTCATAGCGGGCGGTGAACTCCGGGCTGTCCACGTAGAGCCGCCCCAGCCCCGTGAACGCCTCGGCCGTCGGTTCGCGGTTCCAGGACTTGGCGATCCAGGCCCAATGCCGCCGCATGATCGCCGCCACCGCGTCGCTGTCGGCCGGCAGGCCTTGGGCCAAGGCCTTGGCCACATCGTGCTCGATCGCCGCGGCCTCCTGTTGGAAACCGGCCCAGTCGCCCTTGCCCCAGCTCTTCATGCCGGCTTTCGAGTGGGCGATCTTCTCGGCCATGCCGTCGCCGTAGCGCTCGACCAGTTCGGCCTCGTGTCGGGCCTGCTTTTCCGGGTCGAAGCCCGCGAACATATCCTTGTCTGCCATCGTCTCGTCTCCTTTGAGGTCGGCGAGGGTGCGGTCCACGACGTCCACCAGCTGGGCGTAGCGCTCGGCCTGCGCCGCCAGGCGTTCGCGATGGGTGCGAAGCGCGGCGGCGAGGTCGAAGGCCGGGTCATCCAGCGCGGCCTGGATGTCCTTCAGCGGAGTCTCCAAAGCGCGATGGAACAGGATCTGCTGCAGGCGCAGCAGGTCCTGGCGGTCATAGTAGCGATAGCCGTTGGCCCCGACGGCGCGGGGCCGCAGCAGGCCGATGGCGTCATAGTGGTGCAGAGCCCGCACCGAGACGCCCGACAGCTTCGCCATCTGTTTGACCGTGTAGACGCTCATTCAGGTGTCCTTGAACCTTCCCTCTTCGATGGGAGGATCAGTCAGGTCTGACGTGGCGTGAGGGTCAAGCGGGTCGCAACAAATTCTGCATCCGGGGCGTTCGGACCCGAAACCGGAGGCTCTCCCATGGAAGTCCATCGCGGCCGTCTGATCGACCACATCCAGCTGCGCGCCAGGGACCTGGAGGCGACAAAACGCTTCTACCGTGCGGTGCTGGAGGTGCTGGGCGTCCCCTACAACGAGGACGACACCCACCTGGACGCCGACGAAATCTGGATCGACGCCGGCGAACCGGCCACGCACATCCACCTGGCCTTCCAGGCCAAGGATCGCGAGACGGTCGAGCGTTTCCATAAGGTCGGCGTTGAGGCCGGCGGCCGCGACAACGGCGCTCCGGGCGAGCGGCCCTATCATCCAGGCTACTACGCCGCGTTCCTGTACGATCCGGACGGCAACAATATCGAGGCGGTGTTCCACGGCCCCAGCCAGCGCTCGGCCGAGAGCGTGGTCTTCACCTTCGAGATGCCGAAAGCCTAGGCGGCGTTCGCCGCCGCCAGGACCGCGCCGTCGGGGCTGGCGACCGGCTTGTCGAGGAACTCGGTGACCGCCGGGCCGCGCACGAGGGCGATGCCCGCCGCCTTGCAGGCTTCCAGCTCGACCGCCGAGCCGACATTGGCCACGGCCTGGCCGACTTCCTTGGCGACGTAGGCGGACTTGCGCTCGACGAACTTCAGGATCTGCTTCAGCCGGTCGTGTTCGGTCTCGCCGTTCAGGACCAGGGTGACGGTGTCGACCAGTTCGGGCGGCAGGCCCGAGATCGGGAAGGTCGGGTCGGTGACCTGGACGTCCATCCGCGAGAAGCTGCCCTTCAGGAACAGGCGCATCTGCTGCAGCATGCCGATCGAGGCTTCTCGCGGGGTGGCGTAGATGGTGGCGGTCAGGCGCGGCTGCTGGTCCAGCGGGTAGCGCGACAGGCGGCTCTTATAGGCCTCCTGCGAGGCCGGGGTGGTCAGGTTCCAGAAGCCGAACGGCACGAAGATCTCGCCGTAGGCGGCGCTCTTCAGGGCGGCCTGGGTGTCGGTCAGGCAGACCAGGTCGCGCTTCAACAGCTTGGCGTCATCTTCGGGCGGCGGGCCGATGAGGTCCGAGCGCATGGCGATGGCCGAGCCGACGAAGGTTGCCTGGGTCAGGTCGTGGACGCCCCACCAGCCGGTCTCGGCCGGCGGCGGCGGGGCCGAAATCTTGGCGGCGGCGGCGGCAGGCTTGGCGGCCGGCGCGGGCTCGACCTTGGCCGGTTCCGGGGCAGCGGGCGCGACGACAGGCGGCGGCGCCTCTACGGCGACCGGCGGGGCCGGCTCGACGACGGGAAGGGTGGAGACGGACGCGGCGGCCTTGGCCGGACGGTCCGGCGCGACGGTCGTGGCGGCGGTCAGGCCCTGCTTCTTGGCGCTGGCCTTGTCCTCGGCGAAGGTCTTGGCTTCCTCGCGGGTGCTGGGGCGCGGCTCGACGCTGTCGGCGGTGACCACGTGGACGCGGCCGGCCGGGCCCTCATAGCCTTCGCCGGCCATCAGGCCCGCGAGTTCCGACTGGGTCAGGGCGGCGAATTTCAGGACGGCCTGTTCGTCGCCTTCGAAGGTCATCAGCGCGATCTGGCCGATCGGGCGGCCCGGGAACAGCACCTTCTCCAGCTCGGCCGCCAGGGCCTGCATCTCGGAGGGGTCGAGGTGTTCGACGCGGTTGTCCGCCAGCACGAAGGCCATTGGCGCCACGGCCCCGCACTTGCGCGGCTTGCGCCAGCGGGCCTTCAGGAACGCGTCGGCGACGCCCTGAGCCTTGTGCTTAGGGACTTCACCCGGTTGGCTTTCGCCGTCGGTGAACAGGATACGCAGGCAACAGATGGCCGTCATGAGGCCCGACCATAGCGGCCGAAGCTTTTTGAACGGTTACAACCGTCGGGATAACGACGTTTTATTTCGCGACCCCGGGAACCTTTTTAGACAAAGGTCTCGCTGAGGCGGAATTCGAGGCGTTCGCGGATCGCCGGCCAGTCGTAGTCGGTGATCGAGAACACCGCCGTGTCGCGGATATGGCCGGTCCAGGTGACCT